>Ga0070681_10000049_pt1 | contig 82355 bp, 72 predicted proteins | sample KBSC83BmetaG_FD_65650 | JGI IMG/M metagenome (GOLD analysis project Ga0070681, IMG submission 65650) | Corn rhizosphere microbial communities from Kellogg Biological Station, Michigan, USA - KBS C8-3B metaG | ecosystem: Host-associated > Plants > Roots > Rhizosphere | place: USA: Michigan...
AAAATGAAAACGGCCCGCATGCGCTCGAATTGCAGAGCCGCATTGCGAGCTTCGTCTTCGGCGGCGTTACTAACTATGATGAAATGCGGCGTGCGAACTTCAATCCAATCGTTCGCTTGCGCGCCCGTAGATTTGGCGAAAGAAATGGCGAGAGTTAGAAGCAAAAATATCTGTTTGGGCATGTTGCGCCTAATACAGATACACTCTGGTTCCCAACTCGTCAATACTTCCGCCGAAAACTAAGACATCTGTGACGTCCTCGCGGACGGTCTCATATTCGGCAACGTGTTCGAGATACCGCAAAGGGCCTGGGGGTATGGTTGCGGCCAAGCAGGACCCGGAAAGAAAATCTAGTTGGGAGTTGCCGGTTCGTACACGATCATTCGAGCTGCAGGTTTGCCGTGATCCTCCTGCTCTGGGGTGTAGACGCGATGAGTTTTGAGATCAACCGCCAAGCTGTGAACCGCGTGTTCGACTTTGAAGTCCTCGATCTTTGAATAGTGATTGACGTCATCCTGGTGAAAGATCGAAAGGACACCGCTGTAACAAGCGACATAAATACGTCGAAGACCTGGATCGAATTTGATGACGTCCGCACCTTTAGCCATAGGGAGAAAGGCAATGGGCTCGTGCTTATCGAGGTCGAAGACTGTCATTAGGTCGTTCTCCTCGCAAGAGAGAAACACCCGGCGGTGTTCCGCATCAACCGCCATTCCGTGATTCCCTTGGCACCGACCGACAGGATAGCGGGCAATCACGTCGTCGGTGGCAGGATCAATTACCGCAAGTAGGTTCTGATCTTGCAAGTTGATGTACAGTCTGCGGGCAACGGGATCATACTGCGGCATGCCAGTCTCGCTATCGAAATGAAGGGTCTTGACGATTGTGTCGGTTCTGACATCCACGACCGCCTCAGCCTTGCCACGTTCATCGGAAACATACAGCTTGTGAAACGGGGCAGCATACGCGCTCCCGTCCGGTTTGCGATCGGTGTGCAACCTCTTGATCACCTTCATGTGGCGAAGATCGACCACGCCAATGGTGTTATCGCCAGAATTGGAGGTGTACACCTTTTTCAACTCCGGAACATACTCCACGCCTTCGACGCCGGGGGTATCAGAGATCGTGGCGATTACCTTGTTGCTACGAAGATCAATGATGTATGTCTGTCCCGCCGCGAGATGCGCAGAGATCAGATAATGATCGTCAGGATCGATCGTCAAGTAATCAAATCGCTTCCCCGCAGGTCCAGGCACGTCGAATTCGGCGATCTTTTTGAGCGTTTGGGCTTGTAACGTGCTCAGCCATAAAAGAATCAAAAACGTGTGCCAGATGATTTGCCTCATGGTGTCACTCTCCCATGCAAAATGAGACGTCCCCCGCGAGAATCAAGATCGGTTCCGGATCTTCCGTGTCACCATTCAACGCTCTAAGGACGATTTTTTCTGTGCCGAGCGCCGGCAGTATGGCGTCCCAACCAAGATGATGATCCACGAACAATCTCGGAATGTCGATGAGAAATCGCCGTGCCAGTTTTCCCGTCGAATTTCTGGACCGTGCCTCGCAGTCCCTTAGAGGAACTACAGCAATGACGGTACCGAACGCCCTGGAACGCCAGCGTGCGGCAAGCTGAAGCAGAGATGCTCGCCACCTTAAGACAATCCGTGGGGACCTTGAAAGATCAAGCTGATCGGCCCTGAGGACTAAAGGCAAGCCTGCGTCAAAAACATCGCCGAAATTCAAAAGGTCATTGCAAAACAAACCACGAACGACTTGATTCGTGAGCACGTCGATACGGGGAATGTGGTCAGATCCTTCCGCCAGCGAAACCGCCCTGCCCGGCCAAGTTCCAGCATTAGAAATTGCCAGTTCCGGTGTCGTCCCTTTCGGGAGCTGGTCGGCGTACCCGCCCTCGGTCGAAGCAAACAACCGAGTACCTCAAGCGCCCCTGATTGTAGTTACAGTTCCGTTTTCGCCCCTGAGATGTGCGAATTAAGTATGCAGATTATTAAATTGTGCAGCTGCGCGAATGAACGGAGAAAAAATAATGGCCAGCGGTGTTAGCGGTTTCCAAGTGTACGCAAGCCCTGAGGGAACACCGGCCAAGGGCAGTAATCCGCTCGGGCCATCGCCGGATTTCTCTTTAGTGCTGGGCGGACCGCTTTTTCAGCTTTTTCGAAAAGCGCACCTCACGGGCGATACGTTAGAGCTTTTGTACCGTCGCGTGCTGATTATCCCTGTTGTCGCATGGCTGCCACTGGCAATCCTTGCCATCCTCGGTCATTCGGCGACAGGCCACATTCCTCTTTCCTTCTTTCGCGACATTGAAGTCCAAGCTCGATTGCTTATTGCCCTGCCTGTTCTGATCGCGGCGGAAATCATCGTTCATTCCCGCATACGTCTGGTGGTGCGCCAATTCCTCGAGAGGCGGCTCGTTCCGGCCGAGGACCTACCCAGATTTGAACATGCAGTCCAGTCAGCCATCAGGCTGCGCGATTCCATTCCAGCCGAAATCGCACTTTTGTTGATGGTTTACACCCTTGGTCTTTTTCTCTGGGGAACTCGCATTCCCATTACTACTGCGACCTGGTATGCCCTGCCTGGCGGACGCTGGCACCTGACTGAAGTCGGGTATTGGTATGTATTCGTCAGCATCCCGATAGCACAGTTCATACTGCTGCGCTGGTATTTTAGGTTCTTCATCTGGTATCGCTTTCTCTGGCAGGTATCGCGAATCAAACTGAATCTGGTCGCTACCCACCCGGACCGTTGCTCCGGGCTCGCCTTTCTGGGAAAGAGCGTGTATGCATTTGGCCCGATTCTTTTCGCGCAAGGCGTTATGCTCGCCGGCGTAGTCGCGAACCGGGTCGTTTACGGGGGTGAAAGCCTGCTGTCCTTCAAATTGCAGATCATTGGCTTTGTGGCGTTTTTTGTACTGATCACCCTGGGGCCACTCGTGATGTTTACTCCACAGATGGGTGCTGCAAAAAGAAAGGGACTCGCTGATTACGGTTTGCTCGCACAGCGCTATGTCGGTGCCTTCGACCAAAAATGGGTCAACGATCGCGGTGGGGAAACAGCGAAACTGCTGGGAGCTGATGATATTCAATCTCTCGCCGACCTCGGCAACAGCTATGCAATGGTGCGCGACATGCGCGCCTTGCCGTTCTGGTGGGAGGACATAACTCGTCTAGCTCTTGTGACGGTAGCGCCGTTCGCGCCCCTGCTGTTGACGGTCTTCTCTTTTGAAGATCTCATCACACGAGTTCTGAAGATTGTGTTCTGATTCGGCACGGGACCGGCACATCCCATTGCATGGACGTGCGCACACCGGCAAATCTCGTCCCTGCTTACGCTTCAATCGCGGGCAAAGTGTATTCACGCATGACGGTTCTCTATGATCAGTGTGTCATTGTCGGCGGGGCTTGGATACGCGGAGCTGCTGCCTCGAGGATTCCTCGTCGGTCATTCGTGCGCGGCGGGTAGATTCGCTGACAATTGATGATTTGCTTTATCCGCTTTGCTTCCCCGCCTTTCAGTATCACGTGGCGATTCCAGCCCTCGGTATAGACGGCTCCCCATGAGCCAAGGTCGAGTACAGTAACGTACCAATCGATCTGGAGCGGCAGCTGAGGTTCGCCGACCAGATCGCAAACGACGTTATACCCAGCGAAGCGGCCCATTGGCCGGGCATGCTGGCAGGACATGACCGATGTATGCCGGCCATCGATCAGCAGGCAAGCGGAGTCGCCGGCTGCGAACTCGGCTCGCAGCCCCTTCACTTTCAGACATTCATCAACTGGCAGCCGGCCGAAGCGATCGTGTGTGACCGGAAATCTCGCGGCCAAAGGAGGCGCCCGCATGCCAGCGCACCAAACGATCGTGGCGGCATCGATCCATTCGCCGGTTGCGAGCCCCGCCCCTTCGCGGTTCACCGAAATCAGAGTGCCACCAGCACGCGCTTCAACCTGCAGGCTGCGGAGAGCCTCTTCGATGACCTTGCGAGCCTCCTGGCCCATGTCGGAGCCGATCCATGGCGCGCGATCAGTAAGAATTACGCGTCCGCCGCCCAGCGCGGCAAGACGGTCTGTCATTTCCGTTGCGACCTCAATCCCCGTGAGGCCGGCGCCAATAATCAATACCGTATTGCGCGCCCCGGATCGAGGCCGAGATGGCAAACCCGCGAGGTGGTCGTGAAGTCGAAGGGCGCTTTGGTAGGTGTCCACATCGAATGAGTGTTCCGCGAGTCCAGGCAAGGGTGGCTTGTCGAGTCTGCTGCCCAGCGCGAAAACCAATCGATCATAGCCAATTGGCTCGGAAAGACCCTCAACCACGATGCACCGACTATCAAGATCGATGTCCAAGACCTCACCTCGGAGCCGTCTCACACCGATGGGCGAGAGAACATCATCGAGGCAAACGCGCACGTCGGCAAGATTTCTCTCGTAATTGCGGACACGGATTGCATGCCAGTCGGTGCGGTCCACGAGAAGAATTTCAATCTCGCTCAGTGGGATCCTGAGTTCGTCGAGTCTTCGCGCGGCGCCCACCGCGCTCCACAGACCGGCGAAACCACCACCAAGAACGATGATCCTTTTCACGGAGTGGCCACCTCGGCGTTGAATCGCTCCCCTCAAAGAAAAACAGCTGATGCATCAGCAACCGCGACCAGTTCACGGGGATTGGTGGGAAAGATCGGCAGCCTAAGCAGTCCGGGCCGCCGAGCCTTGAGTTCAAGCAGCGATGCGCTCAGCCAGGCGCTCCTTCACTCGTCCTGCGATGAGGTGACGAATAAGCCGGCGGTCGCGCTCAAGAAATGCCATCTTGTCGGCCAGCACACTCTCCAGAAGGACGCCAACGCCATAGTTCTCGGTTGCGTCTGCGGCGGCGATCATGGCAGCGTACTCTGCGAACCGCAGGTGTGCGAGATGAGTGGCTTTGGCAAGAATGTACAAATGCCGAGCCGCAGGTGACTGGATCTCAGCAAGTTCTCTTTTGAAGTCCTCAATGAACACTTCCTGCAATTTCCCACTGAGCTGAACTGGTTTTTCTCCAATCATCTCAAAGCATTCATCGAGTGTGTTCAGGTTTTGTTCAGCAATGAACTCGCGCGCTTTCAAAGCTTCCTTGACATCTGGATTCTCGGCCATTTGCCCGATGGTTTCAAATGCTTTGATACTTCTCTCCGTGTGATTGCGTGCGTTGCTGAGGAGCATGACAAAAACTTCTTTTGGATTTCTAGCAGACATGATCGTTGTCTCCCTTGGCTAATTTTGCTTCTGAGTTTTCAGATTTGGTTTGGAGTTTGCAGGCGATTTCGATCGCGGCCCGCGAGGTATTGACAAACCTTTTAGTAGATGTGCGAAGCAATACTCCACTTGGCCGGCTGCGCTGTCATCTGTCAGTACTATCAGTCAGACTGACACTGCAAAGGTGCCTGTGGAGCAGTGTTTATGACGCGCGGGCGTCCTGACGAAATAGCCCAACTGCCAAATCAACCAGCGGAGCGTCGATGTACTCATGAGCAGAAGGTTGGTGTTTTTGATGTCGGTCTGGCGGAGAACTGGCAGTTTTGAGAGTTGATGTCTGAGCCCTCCTCAGCAACAATCACCATCTTTTAACAAGATGGAATGTCGAGAGCTTCTAAAAAAGCTCCCTCTTGTGACGTGATCAAACGCCTCGTGAATGTTTATGGATTGCGATTTCCATTTAGTCCCCGATCCGTTCTCGAAGGGTCTCATCGAATGTTTGTTGACGCAGAAGAGCTGGCATCAGGTTGGCCAGCGCGTGTCCGCCTACCCAGGGAGGCCGTTCGAATCTCAAACGAGATCCAAACACGCGAGTAGATTGCGCGCGCTCAGAAGGTACCGACGCCATCCCTAAGGTCGGCGAACTTCATGGGTCTGGCCGGGGGCGCTCAGAAAAAGGCTCTTGCCCAATTCCGGAGCTGGACATGGCTACTTTCTCAACTCGAACCAACCGTTTTCTACTGCCTGGTTGGGTGGTCTCGTATCAGAAAGAGTGGTTACGGCCGGACGTGGTGGCCGGGTTGACCACCGCGGCGGTCGTCATTCCGAAAGCGATGGCGTACGCCACGATTGCTGGATTGCCAGTGCAGGTGGGGTTGTACACGGCCTTTGTGCCCCTAATTATCTATGCACTCCTAGGTACGTCGAGGGTCCTAAGCGTCAGTACGACGACAACTTTGGCGATTCTGACAGGCGCGCAGCTCAACGAAATCGTATCCGGAGCGGATTCGAAATCGCTACTCGTGACGGTTACTACCCTGACATTTCTCGTGGGCGCGACCTTGGTGCTCGCCGCGATCTTGCGGCTTGGTTTTGTGGCAAATTTTATTTCCGAGCCGGTCTTGACGGGCTTTAAAGCCGGCATAGGAGTCGTAATCGTCCTCGACCAGGTTCCTAAGCTATTAGGTACTCACATCCACAGAGGGGCATTCCTGCACAACCTTCTGGCAACAATCCGCAGTATTCCCCAGGCCAAGCTGACCACACTCGCGGTAGCAATTTGTATGATTGCTCTTCTGGTCGGGATTGAGCGGTTTACACCGAGAGCTCCCGCACCCTTGGTCGCGGTGGCCGCAGGCATTCTCGGAGCATACCTCCTCAACCTTCAGGTGCGCGGTGTGGAATTGGTCGGTGCCATCCCAAAAGGGTTACCCTCGCTCTCCGCTCCAGCCTTTGCGCTAACCACCAGACTCTGGCCCGGTGCTCTCGGCATCGCGCTTATGAGCTTCACCGAGACGATTGCAGCCGGGCGTGCATTTGCCAGAAGCGATGAACCGCTACCCAAACCTAACCGGGAGCTTCTCGCTACGGGTTTGGCGAATGCAGGCGGCGCAATCCTGGGTGCAATGCCGGGTGGTGGCGGCACCACTCAGACAGCAGTCAATCAGCTGGCGGGAGGACGCACACAACTAACCCAGCTCGTAACCGCGGCCGTGACGCTGCTAACCCTGCTACTCCTCGCACCTCTGCTTGCCTTAATGCCGCAGGCTACTCTAGCGGCCGTGGTCATTGTGTATTCCATCGGACTGATCAGACCCGAGGAGTTTCGTCAGATCCGCGCGGTCCGCCGAACCGAGTTTCAATGGGCTCTGGTCGCGTTCGCCGGAGTGGTACTGGTTGGGACCCTAAAGGGAATCATCGTGGCGATCATCGTCTCTCTGATAGCGCTCGCGTATCAAGCCGCTGATCCCCCGGTTCATGTTCTTGGACGGAAGCGCGGGACGAATGTCTTTCGACCCCTGTCAAAGGAACATCCAGAGGATGAGACGTTTGCTGGCCTACTGCTGTTAAGACCCGAAGGAAGAATCTTCTTCGCCAATGCTGGACAAGTCGGGCAAAAGATCAGGCGCCATGCACATGAGGCGCAGCCCAGGGTTGTGGTGATCGATATGAGCGCTGTTCTCGACATCGAATACACGGCCTTGAAGATGCTAGCCGAGGGAGAGAGGAAACAACGGGATAAAGGTCGTCGCTTCTGGCTTGTCGGAATGAACCCTCACGTGCTTGAGATGGTCAACAGATCGCCGCTCGGTGAGGCACTTGGGCGCGAGGGTATGCACTTCAACGTTGAGACAGCAGTGGCAAAGTATTTGAGTGCAGGGAAAGACGGCCTCCGAAAAGCGAGCTGATTTTACCCGCGACTACCGTTCCAATGTGGAATCGTCAAACATCCGGCCCTTGCCATTCCCTGGGGTGGACATCAGTGAAATTTACTCACCATCGCGGCTTTACCGCCGACTCGAAATTCTCCAAATAGTCAAAGCCAATTACCCTTTTTTCGCAGTACTCCCTGCCGGTCATAGATCAGGTCGTTGTCAATCCGTTCCAGATTGCAGAATTGTTCGATCAATTCGCTAGATGCTCTAACGAACGGGTAACGGACTCCAATTTCCTTGGCAAACTGCATGGGCTCTATTTTGTCGAGCATGATGTTGGACTTAAGCCCCATGACGCCGGCCAGCGAGCGACAGAAAGATTTCATCACTCTTTGATTCTGAATTAACCGTCCTTTCATCTTTTAGTGGTTTTTGATTAGTGTGGGTTTCAGGCCAATCCGATATTCTCACAACCTCATGTTTGCGCAGAACAGCCTTCCCGATAATCTAATCATTGAGATAGGCAATGCTCAGGGCGGAATAGGGGTCGTAAACCTGGGTATTCACCACCATATTCGTTGGACAGGCGGCTCGTCCCTCGATTGGAAACCTTTTCGGACGAAACAGGAAGCCACGAAAGTGGCAGAACAAATCAAAAAACCGGGGGAAAGCTACGCGATCGTAGAACGTAACGACGGGTGCGAACGGTGCCAGGAGTTTAAGTTGAAGGCCTTCTTCGCCGTGACTGAGTGATACCGCCAAGAGCAAGGAGCTCTTGATGCATCAAGACGTTTTGGATGTTTTTACCAAATCAACTTCAATCCGAATTGAATTTGTCGCGACGCAGTAGAGGTGCTCGTGATGGCTCCTGCAGTACCGGACGTTTTGGTGCCAGTAGGAGAAGACGTAAACGTGATCAGGTTTGGCGTGTTGAAGTTTGCGCGATTGAGCAAGTTAAAGATTTCAGCGCGAAATTGAAGCGCAAGCCGTTCGTTCAGAGCTGTTGTCTTGAAGGTGGAGAAGTCCCAGGTTGCGAGCCCGGGACCGGTCAGAGTGTTCCGGCCCAAATCGCCATAGAAGCCGCTATTCGCTGGCGGCGCGATGAACGCATTCGGGTTGAACCACTGGGACGGCTTGCCAAGGATTACCGGACCAGTGAAGGTCGGATTTATAAATGGGCGTACAGGATTTCTGGTGTCGCCATTGTTCGTCGGGTTATAGCTGAGCTGCGGCGTAAATGGAAACCCCGACTGCATTGTTACGATGGTGTGCACAGACCACCCGCTCACGAGCGCATCGCTCCACCCCGCCAAGCCATTTGCCAGCGGTTGGCCCTTACCGAACGGCAAGTCGTAGGAAGCATTGATGACGCCGATGTGCCGGACATCGTAAGTGGCGGGGCCGTAGTCCGAGCGTAAATCGAAGGGATTCGACACAAGTCCAGGCGCGTTGGCGGCAGCCGTGGCGTTCAGTGAATCTCCGTCATCGAGGGCCTTTGACCAGGTGTACACCCCTCTCAGGGCGAGGCCGCGCCGAAAGCGCCGGTTCACATCGATTTGTAGCGCGTTGTAATTGCTGATTCCTGAAGAAAACCACGTCCAAGTATTCGCGATGCTCGCGGTCGCTCTCGGTGTGCCCGCAGGGATGTAGAAGGATCCTGCGGGCACAGGCTGGCCCGCCAGGGGGGACCCGATAGGGAATCCTATCGCGGGCGAATTTGTCGCGCTTGTCGGTTGGCTAGGGTCCCAAGTTGGATAGACCGCCGGACATGGCGACGCCGGACAGGTGACAGGAAATGGTTCGTTCGCATCGACGCCGATCAGTTCGTGGTAGCCGTGGCTTCCAACATAGCCTACGGTCAACGAAGTGTCGGGCGTGATCTCCCGCTGTACCCTCAGTGACCATGAGACCAGCGTTGGTGTTTTCATGTCCGGCTGCACCCCGCCGGGGACCAGCTTCGCGCCCGCTGGCGGAGTGGCAGAAGGATCAATCGGCAGGGAAGAGACGGGAAATGGGGTGGTTGCGCTGCCCACGCTGTAGACCGGGTTGAATGGTGCGTTCTGGTCAGTGCGATAACCAAGTGCATCCTGCAGGTCGTTGTACATGCCGAAACCAGCGCGAATCACAGTTTTTTCCGAAAAGGGGCTCCATGCCACTCCGATGCGAGGTTGCGGAAGGAACTTTGCGTGGTTCTCGGTAAAAAGTGCGTCTCCGATATGAGGCTGAGTGGAAATGACGCCGTTAGAAAATGTGTAGTTGGCCGCGCGGCCATGCGCCTCGTTCCACCCAGTTGTGAATTCCTGCCTGAAACCCAGCGACATTGTCAGTCGCGGAAGGACGCGGACTGTGTCTTCTGCATACCATGCTCCAAATAACGAACGCCAGTTCATCTGGGTCGGCGCCGGATCCCATAAAAAGCTGGACATGTTCCCAGACAGGAAGTTCGCCAGACTCGAAAATGTCGCCTGCCCGTATTGGCTGAGTGCGATCGTCTCGTTGGACCCAAACGGCTGGAACCATGCGCCAAACGTGAGTTGATGGCGGCCCCGGGTCAGTGCCACTTGGTTCTCAAACGTGTAAAGGTTCCGCGCGATTCGCAGGTTGCTTCCATTGTTGCTCCCTGCAAGACCTATTGCTGCTTGCGGGTTCGATGCTGCACTCCCTCCCACAACCACCGCGCCGACCTGGTGTCCAACCAAAAAACCAGAGACGGCAGCAGCGGGAGTTCCAGGTGTTGGAAGTCCTGTGAAGAAGTATCCAGCGCGCGAGTATCCTACCCGCAGCACGTTGACCGTAGATGCCGAGAAGGAATGCGTTTCATCGAGGCTGAATACCTGCTCTCGCAGCGTGACACTATCTGAGCTGTAGGGATTCAACACCGTTTCCGTGAAATCGTCTCCGTCATCGACGGTGTAGATGGCAGAAAGAGAGTCCCGTGAAGATAAGGTGTGGTCAAGCCGAAGGGTGCCGAAATCGTCCCGGATGGTTTGGAGAGGGCTGCTGAAGATCTGTGCGATTCCATTAAAATCCGGCGCGTTGGCAGGAGCCACGGGCCAGAGATTGAGCAACGGCTGAACGTTCGCCACAGCTGTGGAGCGTGACGTGGCATCGGGAACGAATGCTGCTGAGGTCTGATGGAGGTGCTGGCGCAATCCTTCGTAGTTGCCAAAAAGAAAGGTCTTGCCGCTGCGGATTGGACCGCCGAGCGCCGCGCCAAATTGATTGCGCTCGAAGGGAGGGGCCGACCCTTGATCGAAATAGTTAGGAGCATCGAAAGCATGGTTTCGTAAGAATTCGTAGACTGTGCCGTGAAGCTGATTCGTCCCCGACTGGGTGACAATGGTTACTTGCCCTCCCGGGCGCTTGCCGAATTCGGCGCCGTAAGAATCGCGCAAGACGTTGAACTCCCGCACCGCCTCGACGCCCAGCAATTCTTGGCTGGTCCCGCCTGGTTGCATATTGTTCTCGGCGGCCCCCGTAAACTCAACGCCATTCAAAAGAAATATGTTCTGTTGCGGGCGATTTCCGGACACCGCGAAATTATTCCCGGTCGTTGAATTGGAGACGCCAATTCCGCCAGTCTTTTCTGAGGTGAAATTGACAATTCCGGCATTCAAGGGAAGAAGCAAGTCATAGCTGCGTCCGTTCAGGGGTAAGTCTTTGACCTCTCTTTCCCCGACAAGCCCTGAAATATCCTGCGTCGTGAGGCTCACAACGGGAGCATCCTCGGTGACAAGCACTTGTTCCTTTACTTGCCCCAGGCGAAGACTCAAGTCCGCATTGGCGTCCTGTCCCACCGCAAGGCGGATACCTTTTCGGATGGTCTCAGCAAAACCTTCTTTGGTAGCGCTGACTTCATAGACTCCAACGGGTAACGCAAAGAACCGGTAACGGCCGCTCTGATCTGTCGAAGCCCCACGAGACCTGCCGGTATCAATCCCTTTCGCCACAACCGATGCTCCGGAGATAGCCGCTCCCGATGAGTCGCTGATCACTCCAGATAGCGTCGCCGATACTTGAGCAAAAGATGATGTCGCATAGAAGCAAGAACTAAGGGCCACTGCGGCCAAAGAAGACAAAGCTCCCTTTATGGCCCTCGATTGTGAAATGCTTCCGGCAAATTCAAGGACTCGCAATTTCGACAGGCGTATAGCGCAGTGCATTCTTTCCACTCCTCTAAAACTGCCAAAGGTTCCTGAGAAGTGTATATTACAGTCGGTTATGAAGTCGATTTTAAGGCATGTATGCACGATTTGGCATACGTTGAAGGTCGTGGGCGCCAAGTTTATTCATCTCACCGAGTCCCCTTCGCCGGTGCGATTGGGCTTCAATGCCTAAGAAAACCAGCGAGAGCGTAGGTAGAAGTTCTCAAGCTGAGCAAGGCCGCTCTGGAATTACGCGTTTCTCTGCCAACAATTGAACAATGGACCTACAAGAAGGCTATGAAGCCGGAGATTCGCTACCACATTTGCTGGTCCAATTCATCGCTCGACTGGAAGACCTTCCCAACCAAAACGGACGCCACGGAACTCGCCGGAAGGATCAAAAAACCCAACGAGAGCTACAAAATCGTAGAGCGGTATGAACAGTGCGAAGGATGCAGGGAGTTTGAGTTGAAGGCCTCATGACCGCCTGGGAGTCGATACCCATCGCCGCGCATGCAAGAAGAAGAACCCTTAGGACTCCGTCCCAGTCGGATTGTTGAAGAATTGGATCATTCCACGACGCAAGACACTCGCGAAAATGACTGTCGACATGTCTCGCTCTAACGCAAGGCTATGCTCTCCCAAAGCTCCGGAAAATGGCTTTGCTCGTTGGTCATTTCATGAGCGATGTTTGACACGGTGGCGGCTACCACATTGTGAAATTTAGCTTGTCGAGGTAAACGTCGTAGTCCCACATTCCGCTGTTGCCGTCCTGCTGATAGTTGATGGTGATCCCGCTCCAGCTGGTGCTGCCCGGCGCCATTGTGGTGTTCAAGGCATAGGTCACTCCATTCAAGCTGATGGAGTTGTAGAGCAAGTTTCCTGCAGAACTTCTTTGCACCTGGATCACGACGTGATTCCAAGCGTTGTTCTTTGGCCAGCAAGGCACACCTGTCGGAACCCACTTCTTGTAAACATTGTTGTAGATGTCCCATTCGTGTCCGCCAGCAATACGGCATTCGTGCCCCCAGATGTAGCTCTTTCCGCCGGTGAACTGATTGATGTCAAACTCAACCGCCTGCGCGTAAGAGGTCGTGGTGGAATAGAAGTAAACGTCGTATATGAAATTACGAGCCCCATTCGTGAGCGTGTTGTTGTAGTCAGGGAAACCCACAGACGAAAACGAACCGATCAAGTGGTTGTTCCACAAGAGGTCAGAGTACGGGCGGGTGCCGCCAATGTGATGTTTCGTGGAGTTTCCGTCGAGGGCGGGTGAACTGTTTCCGGTTGTGCGGTACCAATTGACCGTACTCGATGTGGATGAACAGGAGGCGCAGATAGACCAACTGGGGGACAGAAGTGCATATCCTGGACCCCACCCCGACTTGGACTCCAAATCGTAGAACTTGTGGTAGTAGTGGCTGGAAGTGTTTTGCGCGAAAACCGCGGGAAGCTGGGCGCTCAACAAGAGGACAGCAACGTGCAGCAGCCTCATTTTCAGATCCCTCAGCAAACGGGGTGTTGGACTCTCCGCGAGAGTAAGACGGCATCTACTCTCACTCAATGACTTTTTAAGCAAGAAGGCAGCATTGTAGACTCGGAAGTACAGGCGAAGAAAATACGAAGATCGTAAAACCGAGGAGGGAGAGTCTTCTTAGAGTGGTGAGAGCACGTCATGCGGGGGCTACAGCAGTTATAGGTCGACGCTCTTCAACCTCAGGCTGCTACGTCAGTAGGGAACGACGTTCGGCGCGTGATCGGGCCCGTTCCTGAATTGAGTACGATTTCCTCGTCCTCATGTCGGATGGTCAGCTCCTTACCCCTTCGGAGCGAATACCTTGTAGAAACGGGATCGATCTCGACGCCCAACTCTTGCCCGCGGTAGGTGAGTGCAAATCGCAACGATGCCTGTGGCTCTGGGGGACGCTGCGGCCGGAAAGACAGGCCGCCATCGTAATCGCGAAACCCCCCGAAACCGTAGGTGAACATCATCCAAGTTCCACCCATGGACGCAATGTGACAGCCGTCGGTGACATTGCCACCTACGTTCGCCAGGTCCATCAACAGTGCCGCACGAGCGTACTCCACAGCTTTCTGAAATTCGCCAACCTCAAGGGCGACAATGGCCTCTATGCAGGATGAAAGCGAGGAATCACCGGTGGTGAGGGGATCGTAAAAATCAAAGTTCCGTTTCTTGGTTTCCAAAGAAAACCCGTGGCCGAGCAGGAACATAGCCAGGAGCACATCAGCCTGCTTGATCACTTGATGGCGATAGATGTTTAAAGGGTGGTAGAACAGCAGCAACGGGTATTTTTCCGCAGGTGTATTTTCGAAGTCCCAAGGCTCTCGCTCGAAGAAAGTATCGTCCTGAGGGTGTATTCCGGTGTTGGTGTCAAAGGGGACATACATGTTGTTTGCGGCGGCGCGCCACCCGTCGAGTTCAGATAACTCGAGCCCTATTCTCTGCGCAAGGCTTTCGAAAAGGATCGGTTGTTCGACCTTCAGTCGCTCAACTGTCTCGACGGCATAACGAAGGTTCTCGCGCGCCATCAAGTTGGTATAGGTATTGTTGTTGACGACAGCCTTATACTCGTCCGGGCCGGTCACACCATTGATGCAAAACATCCCTGCCTTTCGGGGCGAGAAAAACCCGAGGTCGAACCACAACCGCGCGGTCTCCACAGCCATTTCGACGCCATAGCGAAAAAGAAATTCATCATCGCCGGTGGCGTTTACGTATTTTCGTAAGCCGTAAATGATGTCAGCATTGATGTGGTATTGGGCTGTACCCGCTTCATAATAGGCGGATGCTTCTTCTCCGTTGATCGTCCGCCAAGGGAACAACGCACCCTTATGGTTCAGTTCCCGCGCCCGTGCGCGTGCCTGATCCAGCATTTTGTAGCGGAAAATGAGAAGATTCCTGGCGGTTAGCGGTGAAGTGTAGATGAGGAACGGCAGCAAATATATTTCAGTATCCCAAAAATAATGTCCTTCGTATGCCTGTCCGGTTACGCCCTTGGCAGACACGCCATGTTCCTCCGCCCGAGCCGAGGCCTGGAGAATATGAAACAAGTTGAAACGAATTGCCTGCTGCATTTCGAGAGTAGAGAGCCTCACCCTCTGAGATTTGACATTGCTCACCTGAACATCGCTGGTTTTCCAAAACCTGTCTAGATATTGCTCCTGTTCTTCGAGCAGGCCTGTGAACCCCTGCCTCATAACGCGATCAAGCGTCCATTCTGTCCGCTTGCTGACATCGCCCGAAGTAGACATCTTCGAGGTGTGATACACCATGTACTTTACGAGCCGAATGGGGCGATCCGGTTCAGCATCGAAGGTGAACACGATACAGCCAGCATTGTCAGCGTTACTGGATTGGCACCGGTGAGGGGACTTGCATTCCAGGTCATGGTCAATACCACAGGAGAGATCCATGTGGCTGCGATGGGTGCGGTGACTGAGCACGATGCGTCGGCCCCTTGCATGGCTCTCACACGGTTGGAGGGACATTCCGGAGAGTTTCGCCCTGCGTGGGTCGTTCTGCTCTTCGAGCGTCTCAGGCTGCGGGAGAACCAACTCAGAGGAGATGGTCACGGGTGCGCCGCCTCCCCGTACCGTTACCTCGTAATAGATCGCAGCGACGTGGCGCTGTTCGAGAGAAACCAAACGTCGGGACCTGATTAGAACTTGTTTGCCAGAACGGGTTTGCCAGACTAGTTCCCGGTCGAGCGTTCCGCTCTTCATGTTCAACTGTCGAGTGTAGCCGCGTGTTTCGGAGTTTTCGATGTCGAAAGGTTCGTCATCGACGAACAGCTTGATGATTTTGCTGTCGGTGACATTGAGTATTGTTTGACCCGTACGGGCAAAGCCGAAGGCGTCCTCTGCGTATACGATCGGCCAAGATTCATACAGCCCGTTCACGAACGTGCCGTTCTGTACACAGGGTTCCCCTTCTTCGAAAACTCCGCGCATGCCCAAGTACCCGTTACCCAGAGCCAAAATTGTTTCCATCTGCGCGGTAAATTCAGGGCGAAACTTCTTTTCAATTACGCACCACTCGTCCGGCGGGTAGTCGCCGATTGGTGGCCTCAATTTCTCATGATGAATCATTCGAAAAATCCTCGTTGTGCTTATGCCGCTCGTTTCGGTGATGTCTCGACGGCGGTGGCCAATAGGTCAGCCAAGTCGGTGACAACCAGGTGTGCGCCCTGATTTAACAACTCTCGCGCGTTATTTGTTCGGTCTACGCCGACCACAAGCCCGAATTTACCCTTAACACCGGCCGCAACGCCGGAGATTGCGTCCTCGACCACCACAGAGCGTTGCGGGCTCACCCGGAGCATCTCCGCGGCTCGCAGGAAGGAGTCGGGTGCAGGCTTGCCCGCGAGATGTTGTTCCGCAAGCACCTGACCATCGACACGAGCGTCGAAGAGGTCATCCATCTTTGCCGCCCTGAGCACAGCCTGGCAATTCTCACTCGAAGTCACAACCGCGGTTTTGATCCCAAATCGACGTAGGTACAAAATCAAAGCGGCCGTACCTGGATATGCGGTTGCGCCAACAGAAGCCAGGCGGAAGTTAACGAGTTCATTCTTGCGATTGCCCAAGCCGCAAACCGTCTCGAGAGATGAAGAATCCCGCGGGGAACCTTCTGGCAGGGTGATTCCCCGCGATTCTAGAAAGTCGCGAACGCCTTGATAGCGTGGTTTTCCGTCCACGTGAAGCTTGTAGTCGCGATTATCAAACTCTTGGAATGGCTGACCGGTTTGCGTCGCCCATTTATGTAAGAACTGATCGAACATGGTTTTCCAGCAGGAGGTGTGAATGCTGGCGGTGTCGGTGATGACACCGTCCATGTCGAACAGAACAGCATCGTAATGGCCGGGAACAGTGACCGGTCGAATGTTTCCCCGCTCGTTCAGAGGGCTGGAAAGGTACCGTCCTTCAATGGCAGCGACCTTCTGCAAGCGGCGACGATGCCGCTCCTCGCCTGTGAACTGAGCTCTTAGGTAGGCAATCACCAATTCTCGCGCCAGTTCGGGACCTATGACGCGTCCGCCTAAGACCAAGACGTTCATGTCATCGTGTTCGACGGCTTGATGGGCGGAGTATGTGTCATGACATAGCCCGGCCCGGATCCCGGAGACTTTGTTCGCGGCAACCGATGCTCCCACCCCACTACCGCACACCAGTACACCTCGATCAGCCTTGCCCTTAACAAGGGCCTCAGCGACGGCTTCTGCATAATCGGAATAATCGACGGGCGCAGAACTATGGGTTCCAACATCGAGCACGCTGTGCCCAAGTTGCCTCACCTGGGCGGCAAGCTCTTCTTTAAGAGAAAATCCAGCATGGTCAGCACCAATCACAATGCGCATTGCTCTACTCTCGATTGAGCCCGCGGCCCGAATGAATTTCCCCGAAGGACAGGAGCATCCTTGGAAGGTATCGCCAGTCTTCGGGCTCTTGAACTAGGAGAATTATCAGCAGGATTCACCGCATGGAAGCTGGCGATTCGCAGACGTACGCCTTTTATTCGCCTGCACTCCTGATCCCCAAACTGCGCCTGTCTTCCGGAGAGAAGTTAAAGACTGCGCTAGTGGCTAAACCAATCCCACGAAAGCAAGTCGGATGGTCAACGAGTGAGAATGCGATGTATCACCAAGGCCGTTTATTCTCAGCGATGCTTTCGACTCCGAACCTGCGCCGATCGTTTTGTCGTCTCGGCCCTCACCAGTTCCGCTCTCCGGAGGTCTTCCCCAACCGTTAACAGCCTTTCCGCTTCCTCGCGGACCTTTTGTGACTCTTCCCTCTGCCTTTGCGATTTGGCGCGAAGTGCGCGGGAACGATGGATTGCATCCAATATCTTCGAAGTCTCTTCTTTTGGCATTCGCATGTTCGATGCCCTACTGCATTTGGCCGCCCTAGGCTGGCCCAATATGGCGTACCATTCCGGCACAAGGCAGAGTAATCGCCGAGCTGCATGAACACAAATTACCCAGCATCGTAGACTGACTGATTGTATGGCTGCTGAGAATAAACGGCGTCCGTTCACAGCGTTGCGATCGAGAGCGGTACAGTTGCGCTTACGAGCGATGCGTTCTCAGCTGGCGGCGGCCTCCAACCTCTGTTTGACGGCGGGAAACGCTCTAACTCTCGGTCAAGTTCGATTGGGGATCGACGCAGTCCACAAGGCGCGGCACACCGTCCAGCGGGTCCGGGTGCATCTCGAAGAACCAAATCACGTACCAGCGGATTCAGTCGCTGGCATTCGTGACCGACTGGTGGAACTCGAAGAACAAATTTCTAACCTGGAAGCGCGGTTACGAATCAGCTAAACATCTTCGCCGAGCCGTTGAAGATCAGCCTTCAATTCCGACAATTGTGAGTTGATTTCTCTGGTCTCTTCTGAAAAAAGGCTGCATCAGGGATGAAACGCAACAGTGCGTCATAGGCCTTTCGTGCATTCGCACGATTTCGTTCGATCTTTGACTCATCTTCTCCCTCAAGCGCTATTTTCGAGAAGTTCAAACCGGCTAGGAGTTCGGTGCGAAGGAACTGGGTTTCGGCTGCTGTCGTTTTGAGCACCAAATTCCGCGCATCGCGCTTAGGCATTCTGGGCACCGTGATTGGATGGTTTCATCGGGTTTCGAGTTGCGGTCTCGCCTTACATTCGCAAAGCGCAGAAACTCGCTACGCTCGCACGTCAGGGGAAAGGCAACCGGGCGATGACATGTAGTCATTTTGCAGACAAACCAATAATCCAACCACCATCCCGATTCCAGTGAACGATTACCGCGCTCGAGCGTTGTCCGGCGAACCCCGCCCAGCTGGTCAGAATCATCAGCGACCGCTAGATGTCGCAGCTGGCCAAACAGGTTTAGTTGTAGATGCGCAGATCACCTTCGAAGCGGATCGCCAGGGTAAGGCGGCGGGACTGATCCTCCACCAGAACGGCATCAACCAGCGAGGTTTACGGAGATTCTGTAGACATGGTGAACCCCGCCCAGTTTTTGCGGCAGTCGCTAACAATCATCGACTCCCCGGATGCTCCCAACAGCGAAGTGGCGAAGGCCACCCGTTGCGCAGCGGCAATATCTGGATCGGAGATTTCGGCAATGATTTCTTCAGCCAGTGCAGGCGATATTTTTGCTGCGGCCTGCACGCATTTTGTCCACAGATCAGCTGAAGGCCACGTTCCCTTGAAGGCCTTGTTCGGATCGTCGCTGTCGGTATCGCGAGCGTAGAGTTTCTCGGCTGCTTTGACCAGAACCTTGATCGCTCTTTTTGCCGCCTCTTCGTCGCCGAGGTCAAGATATATTTTGGGCATGCTGGAAGTTCCTGCAATCTCTTGCGGCGTGAGTTGGTCTCCGACTTTGACAATTTCGTCGAGTGCAGACTTGGCAATCGCAGGCTTTTGCTTTGCTTCACCCTTTGCAATCTCCATCAGTGCGTTTACTCGGGGTGACTGGTGCATCGGTCCCTGGCCTTGCAGGGGCAGGCCCAAGGCATCCGACAGCGCCTGCGCCGGATCTTTTCCGGCTTCCTGTATCACCTCGATGGTACGGTGCATCACCTGCTGGGCTATCTGCTGGTTAGCACTCGCAGCGACGGTGCTGGGGGTGACATCGTCGCTGACTCCGTATGAAGACAAGCCGCCGTTCGAGGTCAAGGACGCCATCCCACTTGGATATTTCTTCAACTGGGCTTGCATTTCCGCGTCGTCACGTAACAGCGAGTCAGCCTTGTCCTTGTCGAGTTCTTGGAGCACCGGGAGGAGCTGAAACAGACGCAGTTCGTAAGGAGATTTCAGGGCTATGCTGCCCTTTTCGGAGGACATGGAGTAGTGCGAGTGCGACTCTTCAGACTTAGTTTTCTCCAGTACCTTGTCAATTCCTTCCAGGGCTAATTCAGGTGGCACATGAGTCCAGGTCTTTTCGATGAATGTTCCGATGTCGTCCGTTGTGAAACCTTCAGAGGCTCCGTGCTGCTCGAAGTTGTTCAGCGCCTGGTTAAAGATCGTCATGCGGTCGCCGGAACGCTCAGGTCCGAGGCTTGAGAGCAAGTCCGCCGCCGCTCCGAAGGGATACTCAGAGGCATCGGCCAGCTGGGACAAGAAAGTTAGTGCGTGATTAAAATCCTTCTTGCCAATGTAATACTGCACCAATTGGGTGATGATTTGTGTCTGCACATGAGTGGTTGCGCTGGGGAGAAGCTCTTCAGCCTCGGAAATTCTCTCCGTTCGGACCATCTCCGCGAGCACGCGTTCCTGCACCCAGCTCTTGATATCACCTGCACTTCCGGTTGGGCCACATTGGTTGGTATCAGTTGGGTCATCGATAGCTTCAGACGCGATGAACGAGTCTTTAGCGACAGAGAAAGCCTTTTTTGCGTCAACTTTCGTGTATGCATGCCCCACCCGCCAGAGCACGAAGGCGCGCATGTCCGGTTCAAGTCCGGCGGCGCCACTCTCCGCCGCCTTCAAGAGACGCAGCCCGCGTTCCTGCTCAGGCGTTAGCTTGGCCTGTTGCTTGCTCTCTGCGCGAGCAGTTTGTTTGACCGGCGGGGGTGTTTGCCCAAGACAGGCGAAAGAAAATACTGCAGTAGCGACACACAGGAGGCGGCGAGATGGCATAGATCCTCCCACAAACTCAAAACCTAAGACCGCTCGATGGAAGTTTACACAACAAAGCTAGATCCCCCAGCGCATTCCGGGAAGGTGTAGCCGAAGTTTTCCGCGATGTATGACCCTCCAATGAATTCGACGGGGTTGTATGTCGATGCAAACGGCACGGGCAGTCTTCAGTCTCCCTTCTCCCATCGAGATCATGCCGTCCGCAGAAGTAGACTAATTACAATGGTGCGTCAACCAGACAGAAGAACCATTCTGGTATTCCACCGTATCTAAGACCAAAGGTTCGGGTCTCTGAATTCTGCAAAGGGGCCTGTGTGCACGGTGAAAGCCCCCAAATGTGTACACGCCAAGCGCTGAGCGTTGCCGGCTAGCAATGAGCCCCCATTCGGAATCGGAGACTCTGTTAACGAGCTGAAATGGGACTCGCGTTATAGTAGAGGCGGATATCAAGGTTCTTCTCCTCGCCAGGCTGCAAGTCCACCTTGGTCTCGAAGCGCGACCAGTTCTCATGATCTTGGCAAACACACTCGACCAGAACGTCAACAACAGTGTTGGCGGGCAATAGCTCCCGGAACTTGCCGTTCACGACTTGATTGCGGCCCGCGTCAGTTTGCAAGTTGACGAGAACGACGCCAGCTTCCAATGGTCGTCCTGTGTCGGCGTCTGTGATCTTGCCAGTCAGCAGGCCTGCTTTGTCTCCGAGCTTCAAAGTAACCTTTGGCTCGGGTCGCTCGCCGAACAGCTGCACCGTCTCAGGGCTGAAGTCTGAAGATCGATAGAACGCAGAATTGGGATCTGGATACCCGTCCCTTTCTTTTCTTGCGTACACCTCGAACACGCCGTGTTTGAGCCTTGCCCCAAAGTCGAAGTGCCCTGAACGATCAGTTGTCGCTTGAATCCGGTATGCGTCGCCGAACGGAGCAATCTGCTCTTCTGCATAAACAATGGCGTTCGCAACAGGCCTGTCATGAGCATCTACCACTGTTCCGCTGATTCGCGCATCGATGGGGTGGGATCGGGTGTTTGCGAAGGGGCTAGGGTGGTGCATAACAGCACCAATACCGGTCAAAATCTCATCGGCATAAGCTATCTCCGCGCAACTAGTATAAGCATTCTGAATTGGATGCGTGGTTGCTGAATACCTACCGATTGCGCAACGGTTTTTACATTCGGCAGAGCGCTCCTCACCGCACAAGCCACGTAAATCTTTGCACGTAAGCGGTGTGCCCCTGTGCAAATGTCCGTGCATTCAACAACGGTCGCGACGCTGGTAGTGCTGACAGTTCTTTGCGCGCCCTTGTACCCCTGTAATTACTACGTTTCGGCCAACTTAACCGAACCGATTGAGGAGTGAAACCCTTTGTCGCCAATCGGCGGCTAGATCCTGCTCACTATCGGGCGGCCTAGTGTGTTGTGACGAACAAGGGAGGGAGAACGATGCGTCCAAAGCGGAGGCAACTCGACACAACGCTTGTGATTGTCACCGTCCTTATTTCAGTCCGCTTAATCGCTCAAGACGTGCGACCGACTGTCGTGCTCTTCCAAAACGTCCGGGTCTTCGACGGGAAATCAGGGACCCTATCCGGTCCCAGCAACGTACTGGTTCGCGGTAACAAGATCGAACGAATTTCGACCGCACCCATACCAACGGACCGCAGCGCCAAGACACAGATCATCGAGGGCAGCGGCCGGACCTTGATGCCCGGACTGATCGACGCACACTGGCATGCGATGCTGATACGGCCCACTGCTGCTGAAGCCATCGCCGGTGATGTCGGATACAACAATATCGCGGCGGGGGCAGAGGCGACAGATACGCTGTTGCGGGGATTCACCACAGTGCGCGACGTGGGCGGACCGAGTTTTGGTCTGAAGCAGGCTATTGACGAGGGTATCGTCGCTGGACCGCGCATTTTTCCCTCCGGCGCCGTGATTACGATTACTGGCGGTCATGGCGACTTCCGTCAATTGTCTGAATTGCCGCGGACGATCGGCGGCCCGCTCAGCCGGATGGAACAGATTGGCGCCAGTGCTGTCGCCGACAGCCCCGACGAGGTGCGCGTCCGCGTCCGCGAGCAACTCATGCAGGGTGCCTCCCAGATCAAGCTGACCGCTGGCGGCGGTGTCTCCTCGCCGCACAGCCCGATCGACGCATCGACTTTCACCGAAGCCGAACTGCGAGCCGCAGTTGAAGCGGCCGAGAATTGGGGCACTTACGTCACCGTGCACGCCTTTACGCCCGAAGCGATTCAGCGTGCCATTGCCGCGGGTGTGAAGTGTATCGAACATGGCTTCCTGATGGACGAGGCCACCGCCCAGCTGATTGCCGAGAAGGGCGTGTGGTTGAGTCCGCAGCCTCTCCCCGAGGAGTTGAGACAAGGCTTTCCAGTGGGCTCAGTCCAACGAGCCAAGGCTGATGAAGTCTGGCCTGGCATAGCCCGGACCTATGAACTGGCGAAGAAATACAAGATCAAGACGGCGTGGGGCACCGATGTCCTGTTTTCCCAAGCGCTGGCGCAGAAACAGGGGGCAATTCTGGCCTCGCTTGTCCGCTGGTACAGTCCCGCCGAAGCGCTCGTAATGGCCACCGGTACCAACGCCGAACTGCTGGCATTGTCGGGCAAACGTAGTCCGTATCCGGGCAAGCTCGGAGTTGTGGAGGAAGGCGCCCTTGCTGACTTGTTGCTTGTTGACGGCAACCCGATCGCCAATATCAATCTAGTTGCAGATCCCGACAAGAACTTTGTCGTCATCATGAAAGACGGTAAGATCTACAAGAATATTCTCTCCCGCTAGTGGCACCCTATATGGGGGACCGATTCATCGGAAGTTCGCTTCAATCGAGCTAGTGGCGACGAGACTGCTCCGGCCTCATCTGTTCTACTGACAATATCGCCGCGGCCTCTATGCCGCCTTTTCTCACCTGAGAGGCAGCATTTTTTGGCCCACGCTGCAAACGCTGATGATCTCCCAGCGCTTTATAGGAAGTCGTGGTGCGTCATTTCAAATCTGCTACCTCCATGCCCCCAAATCGACTTGCCGGATAGGATGTGGCGCGGGGAAAACCGGCTTCACCCTTCCTCGGGGCTGAGCCGGGGTGAGCTCTCTGCACCTCTAGCCATCCAGTCGACGCGGTTTGAACCTGGAATAACGGGAGGTACTCAGCCCCCCAACCATTTCTTGCCCGACACTACAATGATTGACAGTTTTCAGGGCACAACCTTTATCTTAGGATTCCAGCTTACAAGGTGCGCGATGCCTGCCCAAAGCACAAGAGCGCACGATGAAGCGAGCCGGAATACCCCTTTCTCTCCCAGCCTTTTCGCGCTGATGTGTGGTCTGGTTGTTGCTGTCTTCTTATTCATCGTTCATCGAGTCTCGACGCTGTATGGGCTAGGATTCGACTACCTCTTCGGCGGCATCATCGTGGGTTTGCTCGTATATCGTTACGAGCTGCACCGTTCGAAGTACTTAAGGGACAGATTGAAGAGCGTCAAGTTAATGAATCATCACGTCCGCAACGCACTCAACCTCATCATGGTGTCGGTTTACGTGCATGGAAACGTCCAGGAATTGCATGAGATTCAAAGTTCGTGCAATCGAATCGACTGGGCGTTGCGAGAAATCCTGCCCGGTCGTGAGTTAGACGATTACGACGAGGCTGCCGCAGAGAAAAAACGAGCTGAAACCGCTTGATCTGTAATCCTTTTCGTCCAGATCAGATGACGAAGTCGCAGTCTTTGTTCTTTGGAAACATTTTACAGGCGGGAGATCTCCCGACGCTCCGAAGATACCTATTCTTCGCGTTCCTGTTTTGCGGGTTCGACAGAATATGCAGCCGCAGCCTTGAAGGCCAGTTCAACCAAGCATATGATTCCGACAAGAAAAATCAGCTGGCAAAACAAATATGGGTTTTCAAGTCGCAGCGAGAGAGTGCGATCGCATCATTGTGGTCGATGTAGTGGGGAGACTCACGTTGACTGAGAGTCGCACTCAACTGCGCGACCTTGTTCATGTCTTCACTAGCAATGGCCATAAGAAGTTCCTGATCAATCTCGAGGGGGTGGATTTCGTTGACAGCAATGGCTTGGGAGAATTGACCCGGTGTTTTTGCAGCGTCAGGCAAGCGGGCGGCGACATGAAACTTGTACATGTCAACGTGAGGGTGCAAGCCCTTCTTGAGATGACCAAGATAAACAGCCTATTCGAGATCCACACCGAGGAGCACGCTGCTCTCGAAGCATTCCGGGATCCGCTCGCCCGCCCACGCATCCAGGTGTAGCCAAATTTTTCCCGATAGGTACAACCCAAGATCGATTTGATGAGGCGTGCTAGACAGATTAAGTGTAGACAGTCAGAGGCATTGGGGGCGAATGATCGCCCCGCCAGATGATCTGTCTGTCATCTCAGTGACGCATCCAGAACTCGATCAGCAACAAGGCGGGACTCAGTCGCTAGAATTTGTCACTGACAGCTTCCAGTGGACGTCCCGTGTCGACCTCTGTGGCCTTGCCAGTGAGCACGCCTGCTTTATCTCCAAGCTTCAAAGCGACCTTTAATTCGGGCCGTTCCCCGCACAGTTGCACCATCTCGGGGTTGAAACCTAAAGATCGCAAGGACGAATGCGAGATTCCCATAATGTTGTTTTCCCCTCGCGATTTGCACGCTTCTTGATCGAATATCAAGGGCACCCGGAAGCTAAAGCCCTCGCACCAGACGGAACTGAGTGCAAAGCCGACACTAGCGGTGAAATGGGAAGAAGGGGGCGATCTTAGCGTTTTGGAGCTTGCTGCTATGCAATACGACAGATCAGCAAGAGTGGTCGCCAGCGAAGAAATAAAGGTCATCAATTACTGCCGCCATGAGCATAGTTGAGTACACAGCTGAGAACCTCTATTCCTCTCGAATGGCTGTCAAAGGTTCTATACATGCCGCTCTCTGTGCTGGAACAAAGGCAGCCAGGACAGATATTGCCGCCACTAGTGCCGCCACAACAATGAACGTCAACGGATCGTTTGGGCGAATTCCGTACGTTGAACTTGTCAGCAAGTGACCGATGAGGAGGGTTAATAGCGACCCAATCGCAATTCCGAGACCGGTCATTTTCAAGCTCTGACCTAAAACTAGAGTCATCACCTTGCTACGAGACGCCCCCACAGCGATCCTGATCCCCAGCTCTCTGGTCCTTTCCCGGACCAAAAAGGACAGTACCGCGAATAGCCCAACACTCGTCAGCATCACGGCTAAGCTTGCAAGCCCGCCGAGAACTGACAGCGCGAATCTCCACGGAGCCAAGGAATCGCTGACTATCGAGTTCATGGTTTTGACGTACTGTACGGGCTGACCAGGGTCCACGCTGTGCACTGCATTTCTAACATCCGTGAGGGGAGAGGCTGAGCGATCGCGGCTCAGTAACAAGATCTGCATCGAGGGGAAAGACAGCTGCTTGTACGAAACGTACATCGTATCCGGGGGGTCATCTTCAATCGCTGCTCGAACGTCTGACGCAACGCCAATAATCCGTCGTGGAATTGCGGTTTCCCGAAGAATCGAAATAGATTTTCCAATGGGGTCCTCGTGCGGCCAGTACTTCTGCGCAAAGGCTTCGCTAACAATAACGACTGGCTCACCATTGGCGTCGTCAGCATCGCTGAAATTGCGGCCTTGGAGGAGAGGGATATTCATGAGGGGCAAGAAGCCGGAATCCACAAAACGAAGCGAAGCGGATTGGTACTCGCCGGGGGTTGTGTTTCGCCCTGTAATAGTGAAGCTTGTCCAAAAATGGTTCCCTTGCAAAGGCAGAGGATAACCCAGTGCTACTGTCCGATAGCCGGGCATAGTACGCAGGTTTTGCTGCACCCTGGTAAAGAAATTGATAACGTCATTGTTGTTCTGGTAGTGGATACGTGGAAGGCCGATCCACGTCGCAACCACACCATCGCTACGAAAGCCCAAAGGCTGATTTTGAAGATTCAGCATGCTGCGAAACAAGAGCCCGGTGCCGACGAGCAAAGCGATGGAAAGGGAGACTTCTCCGACTACGAGCGCATGCCGGAGCCGCCGCCCTCCGATATGAAGTGTGGCTGCATTTTCGGACCTGCGCAATATTTGTTGGATGTCAACGCGCGCGAGCGCAAGGGCTGGAAATAACCCGAAGCCCGCACCAACTACGACAGACAGGACCAGTGTGAAAGCCACAACAACGGGATTGATTTCAATTAGCGCGAGCGTGCTGGGAGCAAAATGAACAAGAATTTTGGGAACAACCAGCGCCAGCAAAAGTCCCAGACTCCCGGAGGCTACCCCGAGGACAACGCTCTCAGCTAGAACGTCAGTCAGGATGCGTGGCAAAGTGGCTCCCAAGGCGAGTCGTATTCCCAATTCACGGCTCCTACTGTTGACTCGGGCGAGCATTAAAATCGCGACATTGCTGCCCGCAATCAACAGAACGAAAACAACAATGCCCAGTGACAACAGCAAAGACTTTTGCATTCCACCGACTAAGGCCTGTTGCAGCGGCATGACGACAGCGCCCGAGCCCATGTCCGCCCCGGGGTAGGCAGCATGAAGCTGAGCGGCGATGCGGTTCATATCCGCCCGCGCCTGATTCAGTCGAGTATGTGGGCGTAGCCTGGCGACGACTGACAAGAATTTTTGATCACGCCAGAGCATCCGATCCGGACGGATCTGCTGCTGCAAGGGAACCCACAAGGACGTTTGGTCGTCGTCAAGTGGACGAAATCCCCGAGGCATGACTCCGACCACATAAAAAGGATCGCCGTTCAACACAATGCTTTTGCCGATAATGTTCGGATCGCTATGAAACTCCCCAGACCACAAACGATCGCTCAAGATAACGACGCGAGGAGATGAATAGCTGTCTTCACTCTGAAGAAAATTGCGTCCAAGAACGGGACGAACCCCGAGAATGTCGAAAAAGCCAGCCGAAACAGCGGTCCCTTCTACTTGCTCCGGCTCTGACGCCGTGATGAGGTTGTAATGGAACCCGCAATAGGCTGCCAGATCGGTGAAGGAGAGGCTCTTCTCTCGAAAATCCAAGAAACTTGCCGGAGAGAAACCCGTCTGGTCGGCTTCATCGTTCGGCAACTTGCTCTGGAAAACACCGACGAGCTCCTGCGGACTTGGGTAAGGTAGCGGCCTGAGAAGCACTGTATAGATAATGCTAAAGACCGATACCGTCCCGCCGATACCAAGAGCAAGCGTGGTCGCGACCGATGCGGAGAAGGCTCTGTGCATCCACAGATTTCGGAATGTCTGTCGAAGACAGCTCAGCCACATGCGAGTGAGGTCTAACAAACGACTGATCCAAAGGATTATAGGGGTTTGGTCAGCAGGTCAATATGAAGCGGGATGCGGGCGGAGGCGAATGCTTGCCACACTGTTTTCAGCAGCGCTCACTAGCTTCAATTCGAAAGAAAGGGGTGCATATTCCATCCCGTCATGTTCTAACCCCATAATGGGATTTGACGGGGTGGTATCAAGAGACGGCAAAAATGCTCCCTCCCCGCCCCTGCCTGGCGAAGAAAAGGCACAAAGCTGTAATATCGCAGTCAGCAGGAATCGTAGTCTTAATGGTTTTCCATGCTGCGACAGACCTCTTTCCGCGCCGCTGTTTGCGCACTCTGCTTAGTGACATGGGGTTCAGCCTACGCGCAGGATTCTTCAGCAAATTCCCGGACGGAACCGTGTACGCTTCCAAGCGCTTCTCAGGCTGACAACACCCCCGATGTTGCCGTTTCCTTAGCTGAAATCACGTTTTGGGGACTGGGTATTCAAATGCCAACCTCGGAGCAACGTGAAATTGCTACCACGGTGAAAAACGTCACGCATGGAAGTTCTGTCAGTGATGTTGTCGATGAAGCTTTGGCGCTGGTTCGAGAGGAATGGCAGAATCGTGGTTATTTCCACGCGCAGGTCACAGGAGAAGCCACGACAATATCTAGCAATGCTGTCAGCGAGCGTATCAGCATAAGCGTTCACGTCGAAGAAGGGTTTCAATATCGGCTACGGGAGATTACCTTTAAGAACAACAAAGTGTTCACAAATTTAGTGGCGCTCCGTTCTCTTTTCCCGATCAAAGATGGCGATCTTTGGAATCGTGAGCAATTCGCAAAGGGTCTTGAATCGCTAAAGAGGGCATATGCCAGCCGTGGGTTCATCAACTTCATCAGCATTCCGGAGCCGAACTACGACGACTCAGCCAGATTAGTATCCTTCGCTATCGATGTGGACGAGGGCGAGCAGTTCCACCTCGGTGATATTCGTCTGCAAGGCATAGACGATCTTCAGCGTGAGAAGGTCTTGGATTCCTTTCTTCTCAAGCCAGGCGACGTTTTCAATGAAGATTTGCTGCAGAAATCGCTGGACCTGCAGGGCCTTCCTGATTGTTCGTGTGACGGCATTCAGCGGCATATCGATGTGAAGCGCAGGACGATAGACATCGTGCTGGACTTTCGGCCCTGCACTTGATCCCTCTTAGACCACCTGCTCGATGTGGATACATCGCCATGACGCTCTTTGAGCTTCATTACTAGCCGATAAGACTCAGCGCTTGGCTTGGACGCATTGGGGGCTTTCACCGGATTCGAATGGTCCGACAGATCAGCTTCCATGCTGCGCGCTTTAATCGGGGAGCAACGACGCAAGTTCGTGCAATTCAAATTTGGCCTTGGAGTGGTTCTGAATAGATTGTTTCTAGGGTGCGGGCCAGCGGGGTAGTCTCGATCGCTAAAACTGACAAAGCTTACAGTGGCAGGTCTAATCTCGGCGCCTGATGATGACTGAAGGCTGACTCGTCCTCGGTAGTCATTGGCATGAGCAACCGCGCTAGCAAGAAAGCCAGCATCTCCTCCAAAGCAAAGCTCCTGATATTGCTAGTGCCCGTTTTCTGCATTCTGCCAGCCCTGGTTCTGAACGAAAGATCCCCGGCGGCAAAAGCGGAAAGTCCAGCGAGCTTATTCGCTCCGACCAAGGAAAATGCCACACCAAAACCAGTCGATCCACCGCTCGGCATGGTGTGGATTCCAGGAGGCGAGTTTTCCATGGGCGCAAACGACCCGCCCGCGATGGATGCCGTCGGAATGAAAGCAAGCATGGACGCGCGCCCGGTTCACCGCGTCTACGTCGATGGCTTTTTGATGGATAAAACCGATGTCACCAATGCTGAGTTTGAGGAATTCGTAAAAGCAACTGGCTACGTGACCGTAGCTGAGCAAAGGCCACGAGCGGAGGACTTCCCGGGAGCTCCTGCGGAAAATCTAGTTGCCGGCTCGGTGGTATTTTCCGCTCCCGACCACCCTGTGCCTTTGGATAGTCAATTCCGTTGGTGGAGCTATGTAGCAGGGGCAAACTGGCGGCACCCTCTGGGACTCGGAGCGATCTGAATGGCAGGGAAAACGAGCCCGTCGTTCACATCGCATACCGCGATGCCGAAGCCTATGCAAAATGGGCGGGGAAGAGGCTGCCGACAGAGGCTGAGTGGGAATTCGCTGCCAGGGGAGGAATGTGGCTGGACAGTAGTGAACATGAAGAATGATTGGAACCGGATTTTCATCTTCGAGAAGTAGAAGTCGATTGACTCGTACCCCAGCTGTGAAGAATGACAGTTACAAGACCCAACACTCTCTCCCTAAAGTTCTACTAAAACCATCGAGGTCTCAGATATTTGTGTCATTCACAAATTGGAGAACGTGATGAAGTTCCAAGTAGCAATTCGCAGTGGTCTCGTTTGGATCGTCGCGGCCGCGATCGCAACCATCGTCACGCCCAGTCTTTGGTCGCAGTCCCAAGCTAAGCCCAACATCGTATTCATCATGGGTGACGATATCGGATGGTTCAATATCGGCGCCTATCACCACGGCATGATGGCTGGTCGTACGCCGAACCTGGATAGGCTTGCCGGACAGGGGATGATGTTCACGGACTATTACGCCGAAGCGAGTTGCACTGCAGGCCGCGCCAACTTCATAACCGGGGAATTACCCATACGCACCGGGCTAACCACCGTGGGGCAAGCTGGAGCCACGATAGGCATGCCGGATCAGGCCCCTACCATCGCAATCGCACTCAAATCCCTGGGTTATGCGACCGGTCTTTCGGAAAGAATCATCTCGGTGATAGAAATGAGCACCTCCCGACGGTGCACGGTTTTGACGAATTCTGGGGTTACCTCTACCACCTAGACGCAATGGAAGATCCCTTTCACCCCGGCTATCCACCCGCCTTGAAAGACAAAGTCGGTCCCCGAAATATCGTGCATTCTGGGCCACAAATACCGACGATTCGACAACGGATCCGCGTTGGGGGAAAGTGGGCAAACAAAGGATCGAAGATGAGGGGCCACTTCCTCCTCACCCAATGCCCGGCATCAAGTACAACATGGAGACGGTCGACGACGTCATCCTTGACCACGCACTGCAATTTATTGACAAATCCAAAGCTGACGGCAAGCCGTTCTTCCTCTGGCTGAACCCAACCCGCATGCATGTCGTCACCCATCTTTCGAATAAATACGAGAAGATGCGCACGCCAGAAAACGGGTGGTCCACCTATGAAGCCGGAATGGCGCAACTGGATGACATCGTGGGTTCCGTTATGACGAAGTTGAAAGATTCTGGTCTGGAGGACAACACCATCGTCGTATTCACTACTGATAACGGCTCGGAAACAATGACCTGGCCCGATGGTGGTATGAACCCATTCGCTGGCGAAAAGGGAATGGTGCTGGAAGGCGGGTTCCGTGTGCCATGCATCGTTCGCTGGCCGGGTCATGTACCTGCTGGCAAGGTGGAAAACGGCATGATGTCGGGCCTCGATTGGTTCCCTACGTTCCTTGCGGCCGCCGGTGATCCTAATATTGTTGAAGAGCTGAAGACGGGAAAGAAGCTCGGAGACAAGACATACAAAGTCCACCTTGACGGATACGACCAAACCGACTTGATCACCGGGAAAGGCCCATCCAAGCGGCATGAGATCCTTTACTTTGCGGAAGGGACGTTAGGAGCGATACGAATCGATGACTATAAGTATCGATTTATCGACCAGCCCGCAGGCTGGCTTGGCGGCACCGTCAAGCCCGACTGGCCGATTTTAGTAAATCTCCGTTTGCATCCGTTCGAACGCGCGGGACTGGGCAAATCCTTGGAGTACATTGACTGGTACAAATACGAATTTTGGCGCTTCGTCGCCGTCCAACAAAAAGTCGCCGAGATGGCGCAAACGTTTATTGAGTATCCACCGATGCAAAAGGGTGCGAGTTTTAACCTTGAGCAGGTGAAGCAGGAACTACAAAAGAAAATACAGGCGCAAGGTGCCCAATAACGAAGCATTCCTCTTATTTCATGGCTCAACCTTGCAATCCTGGCCCTTCTTGGGGTCTCACCCTTACTTGGGCGTTCTTGCGTAGGTTTTTGGGGTCGGCGGCGAAGGTGATGCCGCGCTCCAGCAAGAATCCGCGGATCTCGTTGATCAGGGCCGTGCGACGTTGCACCAGCCGATCGCGGACTCGGTGCATGGCTTGTACATCCAGCTGTTCCGAGTCTTGATCGGCACAAAGCGCATGTTCTGTTTCCTGACCGCTTCGGCAATCGCTTCGGCATCCTTGAAGTCGTTCTTATTGGATTTTCGATAAGGTTTTACGAACTGGGCTGGGATCAGCCGTACTTCGTGCCCTTGTTCTCGCAGTCTGGCCCCTATGAAATGCGAACCGGCACAAGCTTCAAGGCCGATCAGCGAGGACTGCATCTTGGCGGTGTAACTCAACAGCTGTGCACGAGAGAACTTCTTGCGAACTAAAAGCTTGTCACGCTCTCCCAGTGCAACCAGGTGAAAGGTGGTCTTACCCAAATCGATGCCGACCGATGCGATTTCCATTGCGATGATCCTCCGGATGTGAAACTGCCGAGTTATCGTACTCGGCGGCGGACCATCTCATTAACCCCGGCTGCAATCCCTGGCTTAGTTTGGCAGACTACGGAAGCGCCATCCTGCGAATAGCAGAACGACAACGAACGCGAAGCCCACGACTAAAGCGACAATCATTTTTGGGCTTCCCAACTCCTGAGCCGAATTCGGGTCGGGCATCGGCGCATCAACATGCGACAGATCAAGTGTAAACTTTGTGCTTGTGGGTTTAGCGTTAGCTATAATTTGTCGCAAGCGGAGACATACGTACTGGGGGAGACCGTCGTGAAACTCAGCTTGAGTGTGTGTGTACTCTGCTTGCTAGTTCTGACGGCATCCCAGGCACAGGTCGTTCGCCGGCGCACTGCCACCCCAATAAAGTTGTCGCCGACTACCAGTGGACATCTGGGTGCAACGACACCATTTTCACTGCACCTGTCCGCGTTCGCACCGTCTACGGAAGTTGCTGTTGTGCCCCAAGCTGGACTCCTGCGTATCACTTGTGCATGGGATGAGGCTGACGTGCCTTTGGAAATCAGCATCACGGGGGCTGCCGGTCACGGATTGCCCGGTCGAATCGGGCTGACCAACCAGGCCGGCCAGAGCCCGGTGACCATTGAAACCAAAATAGAGCCCGAACAAGTTGCGCGCGGCCTGATTTACATAGAAATATTTCCTCAGATGTTTCCTCCAACAGGTCGACGAACGCAAAAGGGATTAATACACGGAACTGTGTCGGTCGCGATCGTTGACCACCTCCCGGAGACTTTCGACGAGGATGAGCACAGGTTTCGCGACATCGAAGATGGAAAGCTCCTTTCCGTGACTGAAGTAGCTTCATTAGAAACCCGTCTAAAATCAGACCCGAATGACTGGTCCGCGCGGCTTACGCTGCTCTCCTACTACTACTCGAGCGCTGACCTCAAAATGGCCAGGGCCCACATTCTCGCAGCTCGCCGCCGCCACATCTTATGGGCGATTAAGAATCGTCCATCAGCTGCCCAGATATTTGACCTGCCAGAACTGCAGCTTAGTAACACAGGCGCTCTTGCCGATCCAGTTGGAGCAAATGAGGCGCAAAATGCCTGGCGGCACGAAATAACGGAGCACACGCCGGACGAACAAGCTTTGTTCAATGCCGCTTCTTTCTGTGCAACCATCGACCCTCTATTTTCCGAAACCATTATCAAGCGTGAGGTAGCATCCGCGCCGAATTCCGCCCGATGGCTAGTAATGCTCGCGACGCTTTATGCGACACAGGTCGCTTCCGGCCAAGACAGCACATTTGCTGCACTCGCGCGAAACGCTCTCGTTTCCTCGAACAACCCTGATGTGATTGGAACAGCGGCGGTAGTGCTAGTAGAGCAAGTACTGAGCCATGCTGCGACCGGAACTCCTGGCCGGGAGTCAACTAAAAACCTCATCAACCTTGCAGAACAATTGGCACACAAAACATCTTCGCTCGAAAGCCGTGATCTAGGGCCACTGCTTATAGTTTTGGCCGCTGAGGTGCAGATATCGGGCACCAGGGAGGAAAGGGTTCAAGCGGAAGGCAAGGTGTATAGACTCTTACAAGGTATCGACATTAACGCTTCGAGGTCACAAAACGACGCCGCATTGCTGCCAATAATGGCCAATCTTGCTTTTGATATCAAAGACGATGAGGCAGCAATGAAGTATGCCTCGAAAGCGTTGGAGTTAGTCTCCTCACAAAAACAACCGGCGAGTGCTAACGGCAATGGGCGCGCTGAGATCATCCACGACAGCAACGATGTTCTGGGAAGAATTGCGTTGCGAGCCGGCGACGTGCAACAAGCAAAGGACCGTCTTTTAAAGGCTGCAGACCTCCCCCCAGGAGAATCCTTTGCGAGTAATGGGCCCGACATGCTCTTGGCCCAGGCATTGATCGACCAAGGCGAACGCGGCACTGTCGCAAAGTATCTGGAGAAGCTAACCGATTCGTGGCGCAGGGGCCATTTTCTTCTTCAAGCATGGATTAACGACATCCGCGACGGCAAGTCCGTGCGCTTGAGCGCGAGGCCGATGCTCCTGCAAGCACCTGGTGGGTGGTATCCGCCTGTGTCTGGGCCAGCCGGACAGAAGTAGTCCAGCCTGTGCCGATTTAATGCCAATCTTAAATCCGCTTTTTGCGGCAAAGGCCGTTATTTGGCTTCCAACTCCGCGTTCAAATTCACGTTGCCGCCGCTAGCTTTGAGTTTACGTTCCCAATTTTTAAAGCCGTTCTTGCTGACGGCGATTGTGTGCTCGCCTGCTGGCAGGTCAATCGTGGAAGGTGTGTTGCCGACAAAACTTCCGTCCACTTCGATGTCTGCACCTTCGGGATTCAGAGGGAGGGCTGGTCGAGCCAACAGGCCCGTTGGCGGTGTCGATGAGTGCTATGGGTGATTTTTCGCCAACTACGGCGTGACCGTCGGCTTAAATGGTCTTGCGGTCACGGTGATTGACCGTGGAAGGTCAAGCACCACAGTCGGGTTTTCTGGCACTAGTGTTTCTGTCCCTTCTATGCGGTACGTGTACGTGACGGCAAACGTCACACGCTCCTCTGTGGCAAAGCGCCACGTCTTAGTTTCAGCCCTACGAAGGCAAGCCCGGGGAAGACGGGACCTTGAGCTACCGCGAGATTGAGCAGACGTATCTTCCGGCGTATACCCGATTTTGGGATGATCAGGCAAAAGTGCCTTGGCTCTACAACCACAAAACTAAGATCACGATCAGCTACGAAGACGCGGAGTCAATTGCGGCAAAGGCCAAATATGTATTCCAGAAAAAGCTTGGGGGAATTATGTTCTGGGACCTCGGTGAAGACGACATTAAATCGACTCTTCTCGATGCCATCGACAAGGGCTTGGCTGGAAATTAATCTGAAAGCCAGAAGCCCGGGCGGTTCTAGCGAAGGTTCACGCTCTTGCATCAGGTACAATGAGTGCAATCGCTGGTAACAGCAGTTACACCTGCTATAGTGATTCGGTCCGAAAAGGAAGCCCCTGACCCATGCGAGCGGAACCCTTGGAAATAATAGGTTCGGCGTTCTCACCAAAGCCTGCGCTTACTCCAAAACAGAGACGTTCGGTGCGGATCGTTCTTGGTGTGACAGTTGCCACCTCGGTTTTGAGTTTCCTCTTTTGGTGGCCGACGTTTGCAGACGTATGCAGATTCGCCTTTCTCGCCTGTTTCCCGGCGGGCCTGTTCCTGTTGGGTTTGCGATATTCATCGCAGAGCAGGGATCACCAGTTGCTTCCCTGGCTTGCACTCTTGCATTGCGCCTTTCTAGGTATCGTCATCTACCTATGGCGAGTATCCCCAGCGAGACTGAGCGTTCACAATCCCGATTTCGTGTTTGGCTTCGAGGCGCTTGAGTTTGCGGTGTTCCTATTGCTTCGTGAAGTTGATGCGGCTCGCCAAAATGGTCGCGTAACGACAAATCGTCATATCGCGAATTGACACCCAAAAAAGGCGAAAGAAAAGCGCAGGTGAGTGCAAACTCCTGATTTCCAGCAGTTCGCGTAGAACTTGGCTGTGATTTGGCTTAAAGTCGTGTTTCGAGAAGCGGACTATGCTCCCCATAATCTATGAAGATGCTCTAAGGCGGCCAGACCTATTTCTCTGGTTTGGGGTAACTGAAGCTGAGTTCGAAAATTGGCTTACGGCTCTTCCATTGCGCGTTCATCCCGGGCTTGTTGGCTTCTGGCGACGTACTGGCGGTGGAGATTTGTTCGAATCTGAGACTCTCTTGGGGCCTCTCGTCGAGGACGAGGACGATAACGTTCTCAAAGTGAATGAATATCATTGGAGCAAGGGGCTGCCGAGCGATCTACTGATCTTTCACGAGGGGCTTTGCCTTTCGGCATCGTTTGTTGACCGCCCTCGACATCGCAATCAACTGGTCTCGTTCAGGTCAGGCTCTTACCAGATTGGACGACAGTTCGATACCTTCAACGAGTGGTATCAGCAGACAATTCGAGCCGAATACGCAGAACGCTACGGCCTGACCAACGAATAGGGGAAGCTAGTTCGCGGAATACCCGTAAAGCGCAATTCGTATGAGGAATTTGTGCGCTGGTTGAGCAATCCGGTGGTCGAAAACGGATCTCAATGAACGATATGGAAGACTTTTAGAAAAATCTTGACTGAGCACTCAGCCGGCACAGTTACAATTACCCTGAATCTGATCTATTGGTCGCACAAATGTGGCTGTCGCAGGCTGTTCAAGACCTTCGCCATGCTTTTCGCTCGATGGCGCACGCCCCTGGCTTTACACTTTGCGCTGTTGTCACGCTGGCGTTGGGGATCGGCTCCAACACTGCAGTTTTTTCTATTGTCGACGCTGTCTTGATTCGCCCCCTCAGCTACCCGGACCCCTCCCGCATCGTGCAGTTCTTTCTGTCTTCATCCGGAGAATCTACTGCTGGGGCCTCCATTCCAGATCTTCGATTTTGGCTAGAACGGGTTGGTTCGGTGCAGGACATTGCCGCATATGACTTCGCCCAATCCGAGATGGGCTTCACATCTGGTGCACCGGAACAGGTCCACGGCATCCACGTCACATCGAATTACTTCCGTCTATTCGGGGCACAGGTCCTACTCGGTCGTACCTTTGGCCAAGCCGACAATGTTCCTAATGGTCCTAAGGTCGTCGTTCTTAGTTACCATCTCTGGAAGCACAGATTTGCTGGCGATGAGCACATCGTCGGCAAGGCGATTTCGCTCGATAAAGAGTCGTATACCGTCATTGGTGTCACGGGCAAAGCTTTCAACGCCGAGCCCGAAGCTCAACTTTGGATTCCATTTCAGTTCGATCTCAACGACACTGACCAGCTCCATTCGTTTGCGGTAGCAGCCCGTCTTAAAGCAGGAGTGACGTTGGATCAGGCGAATGCAGAGCTGGACGCAGCTTCGCAGTCGGCTAGGCGTCTGTCTGAACTCCCCGACCCGGATTACCGGTTCCAGCTTCGACGGCTTCATGACGCGATGGTCGGCGATATTCGTTCCTCGCTCCTAACGCTGCAAGGAGCGGTTGGTTTCGTTCTGTTGATTGCGTACGCAAATATGGCAAATCTGCTACTGGTTCGAGCGATTGTCCGCAAACGTGAGCTCGCGATTCGCGTTGCAATTGGCGCAGGTGCCGGCCGGATCTTTCGGCAGTTAGTCGTTGAAAGCCTGTTGCTAAGTCTTGTAGGTTGCTTTGTCGGCACGATCGCGGGACTCGTTGGCGTGGATCTGCTGCTGAAGATAATTCCGGGAAGCATTTCTCGCATAACCGGAACAGACGCAACAATCGGACTCGACTGGCGCGTGATGGCGTTCGCAGTTGGGCTGTCCATCGCAACAGGACTCGTCTTCGGAATTCTCCCGGCCCTGCCAGTGCTCCGGGAAAGGCTCGTTGACTCTCTGCACGAAACGTCCGGGCGTCACGGGCATGGCGGGCGCAGCAAGTGGCTCCACTCGCTAACGATTGTCAGCGAGGTGGCCTTTTCACTGGTTCTGCTCATTGGGGCCTCTCTGCTGGGGCGAACCTTCATTCTGCTGAATCACGTAGACCCTGGCTTTGATCACCACAATCTGCTGTTGATGACCATGTCCATGCGTGGCGGCAACGCGGGAAAGCTTGGGAGTTTTGCTGGTATCGTTCGTGGTGGTTGCCAGGAATTGAATGCCATTCCAGGCGTGAAAGCTGCTGCAGCCACTTTCAGTCCGCCATTCGCAGACCGAATGGGCCTTCCATTCACATCTCTATCCGTCAACCCAGCAATTTCGGGGGACAGCGAATGGATTGCGGCATCACCCGGTTATTTCCAGGTTCTCAAGGTTCCGATTCTGCGCGGAAGAGATTTCGATGTGCGTGATGATTCGGGTACATCTCCGGTCGTCATGATCAACGAAATCATGGCTAAGCGTTACTGGCCACAACAGGATGCAGTAGGCCAACAAATCATGATCGGCAAAGGCCTAGGACCTAAGTTCGAAGACAAACCACGAACCATCATTGGCGTTTTTGCAGACACACGTGAACACGATCTGACCCATGATGCGGAACCAACGTTGGTCATCCCCGATGCACAGACGCCGCACGGAATTATGGAGCTGATGTCGCAGTTCGGCCCCATATGGTGGATTGTTCGCACAAACATTGAGCCCCACCAGCTCATCCCAGCCATCTCTGAGAGACTACGTTCAGCAAGCGGGGGTAGGCCAGTGGGCAACGTGCACACGATGGACGACTTGCTCGCACGGTCTATTGCAAAACAAAACTTCAACATGCTACTGCTGTCAATTTTCGCGGCTACAGCGCTGCTGCTTGCCGCTGTTGGAGTCTACGGCGTCATGGCATATTCGGTCGTGCAGCGGACGCATGAGGTTGGTGTACGTCTGGCCCTGGGAGCGGGTCGAATGAATGTTCGTAACATGATCCTTCGGCAAGGTCTAATGAAGGGGACTGTGGGTGTCATCTGTGGAGTCGGCGCTGCGCTCTGCCTTGCGCGATTGTTGGAGGCTTTGCTCTTCGAGGTTTCGTCTCACGATGCAGCTGTGTTTGTTGCCGCCCCTCTAGTTTTGGAACTCATAATTGCGGTCGCCACATTCATTCCTGCACGAAGAGCAGCTACTCTCGATCCAGCCACCGCGTTACGTTTCGAATAAGAGAACCGGAATTATCGGGGGGTGGCTATTTTCTTCGCCCCTTTGACCCAACTGAGCCACCGAGCGCACTCCTTTTCCAACCGGAGTTAAAGCGACAAGCCCGCCCAACCGAGCGCCCGCGCCAGGGAGGGTCCATTTTGCCGCTGGTATACACCACCCCACAATGGATTTGACCCCTCTCCGAGGGCTTACTAAACTGAAACTTCCCATGCCAGATAACATTCACATCAAGCTCCCGGATGGGAGTGAAAAGGAAGTGCCCAGGGGCACGACGGCACTCGAGATCGCCAAAGAGATAAGTCCACGACTGGCCGATGCGGCCATTGCGGCGAAGGTGTCCTCCAACGGGGACCAATCGTCGCTGATCGACCTGGCTCGCCCTTTAGACAAAGACACTAAGCTGGAAATTCTCACTGAAAGGCACCCCGAGGCGCTGGAGGTGTATCGACATTCGTCAGCACACCTGCTCGCGGCGGCGGTGCTTGAGTTGTTCCCCGAGACCAAGCTTGGGCATGGTCCGGCGACTGAGAACGGATTCTTTTACGACTTCTATCGTGAGACACCGTTCACGCCAGACGACCTGGAAAAGATCGAAAAGAAGATGCAGGAACTGGTGCAGCAGAACCTGCCGTATGCGCGCGAATTCTTGCCGCGGCAAGAAGGTCTGGAGCGCTTCAAGAATGAAGGCGATTTCATGAAGTGCCACTTCATTGAGCAGTTCACGCGTCCGGACGAAAAGATTTCCATCTACAAGACGGGTAAATTTCTCGACTTCTGCCGCGGGCCGCACATCCCGTCGACCGGCAAGATCAAGGCATTCAAGTTGCTGAACATCGCCGGGGCATATTGGCTCGGTGACGAAAAAAATCCGCAGCTGCAGCGCATCTACGGAACTTCCTTTTTTTCGAAAAAAGATCTCGATGCCTATTTGCACCAAATCGAAGAGGCCAAGAAGCGTGACCACCGGGTCATTGGCAAGCAGCTCGATCTGTTTTCGATTCAGGAACTGGCCGGACCGGGACTCATCTTTTGGCATCCGAAGGGCGGCATCATCCGCAAAGAGATGGAAGACTGGATGCGCGAGCAATACATCAAACGCGGATATTCGCTCGTCTACACGCCGCACGTGATGCGCAAACACCTGTGGGAAGTTTCGGGCCATGAGGGCTACTACTCGCAGAACATGTTCGACGTGATGAAGCTCGACGATGCCGAGTATCGCCTCAAGCCGATGAATTGCCCCGGCCATATCTTGATCTATAAGGACGGCCTGAAGTCCTACCGCGATCTGCCAGTCCGACTGGGCGAGCTGGGCACGGTATACCGCTATGAGCGTTCAGGAGTCATGCACGGCTTGCTACGCGTGCGCGGGTTCACCCAAGATGACGCCCATATTTTTTGTACGCCGGAACAGATCGAGGCCGAGATTGCGAGTTGTGTGGAGTTCGCTGCCGACGTGCTGAAGGATTTCGGTTTTGACAAGTTCATCACCGAGCTTTCGACGTGGAGCCCAGAGGACAAGAAGAACTTCGTGGGAAGCGAACAGCAGTGGAGTCTGGCAACCTTGTCACTCGAAAGGGTTCTCAAGCGGCTTAATGTCGAGTACAAAACCATTTCCGGAGAAGCGGCTTTTTATGGCCCCAAGATCGATATCAAGCTAGTGGATGCGATTGGACGCTTGTGGCAGCTCTCGACCGTGCAGTTCGATTTCAATCTTCCGGCGCGCTTTGGTCTCGAGTATGTCGCCGAAGATGGCACCCGCAAGCAGCCGGTCATGGTTCACCGTGCGCTTTACGGATCGGTGGAAAGATTCTTTGGCGTCCTGATCGAGCACTACGCAGGTGCGTTTCCGGTTTGGCTCTCGCCGGTACAGGTCGTTGTGATCCCCATCGCGGAGCGCCATGTGGAGTACGCGAACAAGGTCGCGGCGCAGCTTCAAGCCTCCGAGGTTCGGGTGGAAGTCGACGCCCGCAACGAAAAGATGAACGCGAAAATCCGCGAGCATGCGCTGCAGAAAGTCCCGTTCATGCTGGTCGTCGGCGACAAGGAGGCAGAAGCCGGCAAGGTGAACCTCCGGACCCGAGGCAAGGAAAAGACGGAAGACATGGCCGCGGAAGAGTTCCGGGAGAAGGTGCGGAACTTGATCGCAGAGAAAACCCCGAAGCTCTAGCCGATTCCGGAAAGTTCGCCCGGCAGATGTTGGAACTGCTTCAACCCGGGTCAAGAGGAACTGGCCCGTGCTGGACATCGCCCCCCCCGCGGCATCATTCGTTGCATGTGCTCCTCGCGACAATCGCCACGAGCGAGCCAACCCAGTGGTCCGGCTTCACCGGCGCATCATCTTTTGCATTTGCTGCTCGAGTAGTTCAAGCTCCGAAACCCGCAGTCCCTGGTCTTTGAATTCTGGGGGTTTTTCAGGCCGGACGATGCAGACCAGCCAAACAAGAGTGCACAACAGGAAGGCACCCATTCGGATCATGTCGACCGTAATGAACCCGGGTCTGCCAAAGACGGAATACAAAGCAGAGGCCCCCAAGTCGGCCGACGACTGAATGCCGAAACCCAGGGCAAGGCCACTGGGCAGACTCTTCCAGGGTATCTTCAGTCCGATTGTGCAAGCCAGTAGAAGGAGGAGCAGTCCAAGTTTCACCAGGTTGGCAGAAAACACCAGTGTCTCGAAGACGGCTACGAGTGGCCCAGGGCCGCTCTGCAGTAACCGCGCAGAGAAACCCACTGCACTCAGCAGAAGGAGCGCTGCCACCCAGCGGAAAACCGGAACTAGTTTGTCGACCAACTCACGCGGCAGGGTGAGTTCTTTCAGCAACTCGAAGATGGCTAGAAATTCCAGAGTAATCGATATGACCAGGCTGGCAGTGGCGAAGGATCGATAGAAGAGGGCGGGAGAGTGCGACCTGGGCGAAAGAAAGCTAACCAGGAACAGCACAACGAACTCAATCACCAAATAGCCGGCGTAAGCGCAAAAAAAGGGCAGCTGCCGGTGCACGCCTCGCCTGAGTAAGAACGGGATACTCACCGCCAGACAAACAGGGGGGGCGGCCCAGAGAATATAGAAAACATAATCCATAAGGCCACTGGGATGTTAAATCCTGGATCAGTGGCCCACAAGACTCGAAACTGGCGCCAACCTACCTACACGCCCTCGGCGTGCATATCGGCACTTCAGCGTCGGCGGTTCTTGGGATCCCGATTGAGAGCGCCAGATAAAAAGCAGCGAGTAGAAGCAGACTTCTTTTCACAGTGAGATCTCCGAGGTGGAAATGGCTTGCAGGGTCGATCGTGGAGCCGAGGATGGGACTCCGCACGAAATTCGCGATTTCGTTTGTAGTCTGAAAAATGTAACAACCGCGGGGGGGCTATAACTTGTTCAATTTCACTAACTTAAAAGCGAGATGAAGATCTTTCGAGGGCGACGTGATTGGTCTTGAATAGCTGCTTCAGTTCGGGATTTCTGAATTCCGGTTACTAACTAACCCAGGGACCGACGGGCAAGCTCCTCAGCAGCCTTTTTCTCTCCCTCTCGGGCTCTGGTATCTTTTCCGGTTGCGGAATCCCGGAGGACTAGCTATGTCGAGATGTCTCCTGCTGTGTTCTTCTGTCCTACTGCTGGCCGTTTCTTCCCCACTCGTCGCAGCCGATCAATACCCGATCCATTACGAGCGCAATGTCGCCGTGAAGATGCGCGATGGAGTTACCTTGCGCGCCGATATCTATCGCCCAAAGGTCGATGGCAAGTTCCCCATCCTGCTGCAGCGCACTCCCTATAACAAGGACTCGGGTTTTCAGTTCGGAATGCAAGCTGCCGCGCGAGGTTACGTGGTTATTTTCGAGGACGTGCGCGGGCGGTACGCCTCGGAGGGCGAATGGTACACGTTCAAGAACGAACCGAGTGACGGATACGACACTGTGGAGTGGGCTGCAGCGCTACCCTATTCCGACGGCCGGGTGGGAATGTTTGGTGGATCCTATGTCGGGGCCACGCAGATGCTCGCCGCCATTGCGCATCCTCCCCACCTTGCCGGAATTTGTCCGGTAGTGACCGCGAGCAACTATCACGAGAATTGGACCTACACGGGCGGTGCGTTTGCGCAGTGGTTCAACCAGGACTGGACCTCGGGCTTGGCGCAGAACACCTACGAGCGCCTGGTTGGACACCAGAACGATCCAGTTGGCGGCCTTTGGGCGCTTCCTTTGACCGACTATCCCATCCTGAACCTGGGAAAGCGCCCGGACTTGGGGTCAAACGCCTCGGTTGCGCCGTATTACCTGGACTGGCTGGCACATCCGAGCTATGACGACTATTGGAAGAGCATTTCGATCGAGGAACACTTCTCAGACATTACCGTCCCCGCTTTGCACGTCGCGGCCTGGTATGACCTTTTCCTCGGCGGATCACTCAAGAACTTTGTGGGAATCCGCGATCATGGCGGTAGCGAGGCGGCTCGCAAAGGCCAGCAATTGGTGGTTGTCATCGGTGGGCATGCTGGACAGATGCCCAAGGTCGGCGATGTCGATTTTGGTCCAAACGCAAAGGAGCCGGAGGATGAGTGGGAGCTCCAGTGGTACGACTATCTGTTCAAAGGCGTGAAGAATCAATTTGCTTCCGGAAGGGCGGTCAAGCTGTTCCTGATGGGCGCAAACGAGTGGCGCGATGAAGATGATTGGCCCCTTCCGCAGGCGAAGAGCACGAAGTACTTCCTGCATTCGGCTGGAAAGGCCAATTCTCTGCGGGGGCAGGGCTCGCTCTCCACCGCCGCTCCGGGCAAAGAAGGCTCCGACCAATTTAGCTACGATCCCGCGAATCCGGTGCCGACCGTCGGCGGACCGCTGTGCTGCGAGTCTCAGCGTTGGCCGGCAGGGCCGCGCGACCAAAGATCGGTTGAAGCTCGAGACGATGTGCTTGTCTATTCGACACCTCCGATGACAGAAGATCTTGAGGTCACCGGCCCCGTGTCTCTCGAGCTCTTTGCAAAATCGTCCGGCGTGGATACCGATTTCACAGCGAAACTGGTGGACGTATGGCCTACCGGGTTTGCCCAAAATCTGACCGAAGGCATCGTGCGAGCGCGTTACCGGGATTCACGCGAGAAGCCCGACCTGATCAATCCGGGGCAGGTCTATAAGTTCACCATCGATATGTGGGCGACCGCCAACGTTTTTAAAAAAGGACATGTGCTGCGGCTCGAGGTCTCGAGCAGCAATTTCCCGCGCTTTGATCGCAACCTGAACAACGGCGCCACGCGCTATGTGAAGTCAAGCGACGCGGGTGCGAGTTTTGTAACGGCAACCAACGTTGTACTGCATGATGGGGAGCACCCTTCGGCGCTGGTGCTGCCGGTGGTACCCGGGAAGTAGCGTCAATTTGATTCGCGCTCTTCACCGCTAAGGCCGGATTCGGCGGTGTTTCAAATTCCCGTGGCGATCATCGGCGTCATTTCCGACACTCACGGCCTGCTTCGGCCGGAAGCGCTAGAGGCACTGAGAGGATCGGACTACATCCTTCATGCGGGCGACGTTGGGGATCGCACGATCCTGAACCGACTGCAGCAACTTGCGCCGGTGACTGCGGTGCGCGGCAATATTGACTACAGGGCCTCGGCGATCGAGCTTCCCGAGACCAACGTCCTTGAAGTGGAAGGGCTTTCGATCTATATCCTGCACGCCCTTGATCGCTTGGACCTGAAGCCAGAAGCCTCGGGGTTTGCTGCCGTCATTTATGGGCATAGTCATATGCCCAGGCAAGAGATGAAAAACGGGGTGCTCTATTTCAATCCAGGCAGTGCAGGGCCGAGGAGATTCTCCTTGCCGGTTTCTATCGGGCGGTTGATCGTCGCAAACGGCACCCTCCGAGCGGAGCTGATTCCCCTCTCCTGCAAGCAAAGCCCCTAGGTCCGGCCTGCCCTTTTTCCTTATAGAATCGCTGATTCCATGTCTGTTCCGTTTGAGATCAAAGCTAGGAGGGATTCCTCCCGACAAGGGGCCCTGATCACCCCTCATGGCCGGGTCGAAACGCCGGTGTTCATGCCGGTGGGGACGCAGGCGACGGTGAAAGGCATTCCCCAGGACATTCTAGAAGAGCTTGGGGTTCAGATCCTGCTCGGCAACACTTATCACCTATGGCTCCGTCCCGGCATCGAGCAGGTGCGAAACCTGGGTGGCCTGCATGGGTTCATGTCGTGGCCGCGGGCAATCTTGACCGACTCCGGCGGATTTCAGGTTTTCAGCCTCAGCGAACTGCGGAAACTTACCGAGGAAGGGGTTACTTTCCGCTCCCATCTCGACGGCTCCGCACATTTTCTGAGCCCGGAAACTGCAATCGCGGCGCAGATCGGGCTCGGAGCGGACATCGTGATGGCCTTTGATGAATGCACGGAGTACCCGGCAGACGCCGAGCGGGTGCGCGCTTCGATGGAATTGACGCTCCGCTGGGCGATCCGAAGTAAGAGGTACTTCGAGGAGCACAACGGTCAGGTGCCCTGGGGCACCACCGGGGGCTCGGTCCTGAGTAGCACGCCGGATTGCAGGCAGGCACTTTTCGGCATTGTGCAGGGGGGAATGGATCTCACCCTCCGCAGGGAATCGGCGGAGCGGACCATTGAAATCGGATTCGACGGCTATGCCATTGGCGGCCTCAGCGTTGGCGAGTCACGCGCCCTGACGCGAGAGGTTGTCGAAGCAACTCTCGAGTACTTGCCGGAGGACAAGCCGCGGTACCTGATGGGGGTAGGCACTCCTGAAGAAATTGAAGCCTACGCGAAACTGGGTGTGGACATGATGGACTGCGTCCTGCCCACGCGGGCTGCCCGGCACGGCTTGCTGTTCACCTCAGAAGGAAAGATCTCGATCAAGCAGGTACGTTATGCTTCCGACCAGGGTCCAGTTGACCCAAACTGCAAATGCCGCGTTTGTGCCAGGTACTCGCGAGCGTATTTGCGGCATCTCTACGCCTCCCACGAAGTACTTGCTCAAGTCCTAAATACCATCCACAACCTGAGTTTCTACCTTGACACCATGCAGCGCGTCCGGCATTCTATTTGACTTGGGAATGCGCGCGGTTTCTTCTCTGGGCAATCTACAATGGCCCAGCTTGCCATTCCGGTTGAAGGACGCCCGGTTCTGAATACATAAAAGCTCCGCAAATTCGTAACGCGAGGAATCCCCTTGCCGCCATGCGTGACGAGGCATGTTGTGGCCGGTGGAGATTGGAAGTGGGCATCGAATGGATATGTACGGACTCATCGCATTGCAAGTTCCTACCGCCGGCGGAGGCGCAGGCCTCATCCTGTTCCTTCCCATCGTTCTGCTGTTCGTTTGGATGTTCTACTCGCAGAACCGGAAGCAAAAGAAATGGCAGACCATGCTCGGTGAGCTGAAGACGGGTGACAAGGTCGTGACAAGCGGCGGTATCCGGGGAACTATCGTGGCGTTGAAAGACGACTCACTTCACCTCCGGGTGCCACCTGACAATCTGCGCCTTGAAGTCACCCGCGGATCGATTGTGTCCGTGACCACGCCGGATGAGCCGGCAGCAAAGTAGCTAATTTCGGGAGCAGTTCTTTTTTATGACGAAGGGTCTTGGCTGGAAAGTCATTCTAATCATTGCGGTGGTCTTGATTTTTGCCTACGGGATATTCGGGATCCCAGCGGGCGTTTCGGGCGGGGCACTGGCGGACGCGCTTCTGAGTTCCGGCACCTTCCGCAACGGCATTCACCTCGGCCTGGACCTGAAGGGCGGAACTCACCTTATTCTGCAGGTTCAAGTCAACGACGCCATCAATGCCGATTCTGACACTGCCGTCGAGTCTCTCAAAGACGGCCTGCGCAAGGCCAAGGTTAATTACACAGAGATCGTCAAGCCGGACCCGGTAAACCATCCCGAGCAGATTGTGATCAAGGGGGTGGGGCCGGAGTCCAGCTCCGCTCTACGCGATGTGGTCTCAGCCAGGCTGCCGCAGTACGACGCAGCTTCGGGGGCAAACGATACCTGGACGATCGCCATGAAGCCGACCGCCCTCGCCGCGATGAAAGACCAGGCGGTGACGCAGGCGATTGAAACGATTCGCAACCGGGTCGACCAACTGGGCGTGGCCGAACCAGTCATCGAAGAGCATGGACTGGGGCAGTACCAGATTCTGGTTGAGCTCCCCGGAATCGACGATCCCGCCCGCGTCAAGGGCATCATTCAGTCGACAGCCGTGCTCGATATCCGCCTCTTATCGGAGGGTCCCTTCTCGAGCCAGGAGACTGCCCTGCAGGCAAAAGGGGGGCATCTCAATACTGACGAGATGTTGATGCAGGGTAGGAATGAAGCTGACGGGAGCGAGGCTTGGTATGTGGTTTCCCGCATCCCCGCAGTTCGAGGCACGGATTTGCGGTCCGCCCAGCCCACACAGGATGAAAACGGGCGCCCCGCTGTGGGGTTCAATCTCACTGGCGATGGTGGCCGCAAGTTCTATGCTTTTACTTCGGCGCACGTCGGCGACAGGCTGGCGGTGGTGCTCGATGGCCGGGTGCAGAGTTCGGCAGTCATAAAGTCGGCGATACACGATTCTGGAATCATCCAAGGCCGCTTCACCGACCAGGAAGTGAAGGATCAATCGATGGTGCTCCGCTCGGGGGCACTCCCTGCCGGCATCAAGTATCTGGAAGAACGAACCGTGGGGCCGTCTTTGGGCACCGAGTCGATTCGCGCCGGCATTAAAGCGGCCATCTATGGCATGGTTGCCGTGCTGGTGTTCATGTTGATTTACTACCGGGCCGCCGGGATCAATGCCGATATCGCCCTGATTTTGAACTTGATCATTCTGCTTGGATTTCTGGGCTTCAGCGGAGCCACGTTGACCTTGCCCGGAATCGCAGGTGTGATTCTTACTGTTGGTATGGGCGTGGACTCGAATGTTCTGATCTTTGAACGCATTCGAGAAGAATTGCGGAACGGCAAGACACCGCCTTCTGCCGTCGAGCAGGGCTTCTCCCATGCCTGGGTCACGATTGTGGATACGCACGTCACCACCATCGTCTCGGCCATCATTCTTTTCCTGTTCGGCACCGGACCGGTGAAGGGCTTTGCCGTCACCCTGAGCTTCGGTTTGTTTGCGAATCTGTTCACGGCAGTGTTTGTGTCCCGCGTCATTTTTGATTGGGTGTTGAGCCGCAAGCGGGTAGGCGAGGCACTGAGCATTTAGTTCGCAGAAAGGGTTTTTGCAGCGTGGAATTATTTAGAAATCCGAACATAGATTTTCTTGGGAAGAAGTGGTATTTCATTGCGTTTTCACTGATCTTCAGTGTGGCGGGTGTTTGCTCGATGCTGTTCTGGCACGGCATCCCCCTTGACATTGATTTCCGCGGCGGCACTCAGGTGAGCGTGAAGTTTTCGCATCCTCCCAACATCGATGCCGTCACCAAGACCATGGACCGGATTGGCTATCACAACGCCCGAGTCCGCAATTTCGGCGGGCCCGGCAGCAACGACTTGCTCATCGATCTTCCTCAGGAGCTTACAAGCGAGCAGGCGCTCGACAAGGGCAAAGAGCAGATCATTGCAGCGCTGCAGACGAGCGCGCCGGCGGGTAAGTTGGATTTGAATAATTCCAGCTCTCTTGCCATCGCAGACTTTTTGTTGCGCAACGACCCCTTGCACCTCGGAACCGATGCCCGCCAAAAATACACCTCGCTGGCCCAGCAAGTCACCAACTACCGCGACAAGACGAAGGGCGGCGTCCTCGCCAGCTTCGACGACCTGAAGGGCGTCGTGGATCCGGCGGTGCTGAATTCCCTCGAGGAGGGGTTCTATCTTTCCGACTTCGGTGTCTATGACGTACAGATCGTGGGTCCGCAGGTAGGTGCCCAGTTGCGGCGGCAAGCCGTTCTGGCCACCCTGTACTCACTCGCAGGCATGTTGGTTTATTTGGCAGTTCGGTTTGAATGGATTTACGGGGTGGCCGCTGTGATTACAGTGTTCCACGACACCCTGATTACCATCGGGGCATTCTCGCTGACCAATAAACCCATCTCGCTCACGGTCATTGCGGCCATCCTGACCCTGATCGGCTACTCCAACAACGACACCATCGTGGTTTTCGACCGGATTCGTGAGAATCTCAAATTGATGCGGCGGGAGAAGCTGTCGGACATCGTGAATCGCAGCATCAACCAGACCCTGAGTCGAACCATCTTGACAGCAGGTTTAACATTCCTGACTGTGCTAGCTTTGTACCTTTTTGGCGGCGAAGTGTTGCACGGGTTTTCCTTTGCGCTCGTAATCGGCATCTTAATCGGGACTTATTCTTCGATCGCGATCGCCGCCCCCATTCTGGTGGCGTACCAGGACTGGCGGTTGGATCGCATGAACTCTGGGCTTGCAGCACAAGGAGCTGCAGGCCGCAACCAGACTGGCTCTGGGCGCAGAGAGAAAGCAAAAGCAAGGGCTTAGAGTGGTTTTCCTGATTGGCGATAGGTTTGCTGTGCTTCAGCTGGTCTTTCCAAGCACCAGTTTGGAACAACGGTATGGCAGCTGGTGTCTAAAGCATTGTAGGTCTCTGCAGGGGGAAAACATATGTTCGAGGACAGCCTGATCGAATCGGGCGGTAAGCTCAAAACCAAGCGCGCCAGTATGACGTTCTTCTCGTTCATCCTGGAGGCGGTGATCGTCATCATCCTGATCCTGATTCCTCTAATGTTCACCGAAGCATTGCCGAAAGGGCAGTTGATGACGTTTCTGGTGGCTCCTCCTCCGCCGCCGCCACCACCGCCGCCACCGGCAGCCGTGAAAATCGTAAAGGTGGTTGAAACGGATATCGTGAACAACCAGCTCCGGCAACCCACCAAGATTCCACAAAAAGTCCAGATCATTAAGGAAGACGAGGCACCGCCGCCCTCCGCTGGCGTTGTCGGGGGCGTTCCGGGAGGGGTCCCGGGCGGGCAGATGGGCGGAGTAATCGGTGGCATTATCAGTTCTACACCGGTCGCGGTCCCGAAGATGGCCGCGCCGACCCGGGTCCGGGTTTCGCAGGGCGTAACGGCGGGCATGAAGGTCCACGATGTTACTCCGCAGTATCCGCAGATGGCGAAAATCGCCCGTGTGCAGGGACCGGTGGTCTTGGCAGCAGTCATCGGCAAGGATGGAGCCATTCAAAACCTGCGTGTGGTGAGCACGGCTTCTCCGTTGCTGAATCAGGCAGCTCTGGAAGCGGTGAAGCAGTGGAGGTATCGGCCTTACATCTTGAACGGGGAACCGGTAGAGGTTGATACCACGATTACTGTGAACTTCACGTTGTCGGGCGGATAGTCTTCAGCATCTCAGTTGAAGGTACTCCGGGCGGATTGGCTGCTCGGGGTATTCGGCTAAAGGGCGTTCCCGAGTTTATTCAAAATCGCACTTAGGTATCGAGGAGGGTAGCAACTCATGTTCGTAGATCATGTAGCAACGTCGCACCTGGTAACACACTTTCACAGCACCGCCACCTGGCTTTTCCAGGAAGCGGCAGGCCCGCAGTGGGATCCGATTTCCCTCTGGAAACAGATGGGATGGGTGGCGCGAACGGTCGTCATCATTCTGTTCATCATGTCAGGCTGGTCGTTTGGCGTGATGATCGACCGTTGGATGGCTTTCAATGCGGCCCGTAAACAGTCGCGGGCTTTTGCTCCAGCAGTGGCCGGCGCCCTGCGGGACGGAAAGATCGACGAAGCGATCAAAGTTGCGGAGCGCAACAAGCGCAGCCACCTAGCCAAAGTTGTCACCGCTGGCTTGATGGAATTCCGCGCGCACCAGGATTCAAGCGACATTCCGGGTGAGACCATCGAAGCCTCCAAGCGTGCGTTGGAACGCACCGAAGCCATCGTTCACGCTGAGCTGAAGCGCGGACTGGGTGGCCTTGCTACCATCGGTTCGACTGCTCCCTTCGTTGGGCTGTTCGGAACGGTGATGGGCATTCTGAACGCCTTCAAAGGTATTTCGACCGAGAAGGCGACCGGTTTGGCGGCTGTCGCTGGCGGTATCGCGGAAGCTCTGGTGACCACAGCATTCGGACTGCTCGTGGCGATTCCGGCCGTGATGATGTTCAACTACCTTACCGGCCGCGTGGAAGCATTCGACGTCGAGATGGACAACTCGTCGAGCGAACTGATCGATTACTTCCTGAAGCGCCGAGGAGCAGTTCGTCGCTAAGACGAAGCCCTGGCTTGAAGTTGAGTTGCTTGGGTCTGGCGGATGGCCGCCAGACCCGCCTCCACAAAAGTGATTGATTCCAGGGCGGGAGAGGAATTATGGCAATATCCATTAGAAATGAAGGTGCCAAGGTCAACTCCAACATCAACGTCACGCCCATGGTGGACGTGATGCTGGTGCTGCTGATCATCTTCATGGTCATCACGCCGATGTTGCAAAAAGGCGTGCAAGTAGACTTGGCCAAGGTCAACGCCCCTACGCAAATGCCCGATGCCGATAAGGAAGACGCGTTGGTCGTGGCGGTCAAGCGCAATGGCGATATTTTCTTTGGCAACGACCTGATTCAGCTGGACGCGCTGAGCAACAAGATCAAAGACCGAATCGCGAACCGCACCAGCAAAATCGTCTACGTGCGGGCCGATGCCCGGGCCAAATACAAATTCGTGGTTGACGTAGTCGACAATGTCCGTTCTGCGGGCGTTGACGATTTGGGTTTGTTGACCGAACAGAAGAAGTCGGGAAATCCTCCGCCGCCGCAAGCGCCGGCAAGCGGGATCCAATAGAGTTTCAGGGAGAGTGTTATGGGAATGGCAGTTGGCCCGAGCGGGGGCCAGAGTTGTGAAATTAACGTAACGCCGCTCATTGATGTGTTGCTGGTGCTGCTGATCATTTTCATGGTGATCACGCCCTTGACTCCGAAGGGGCTGGATGCCCTGGTGCCTCAGCCGCCGCCGCCGAACGCTCCCAAGAACCAGCCCAACGACCGCACCATTGTCGTGCAGGTGATTGATCACGGACCCGGACAAACTCCTGGATTGAAAATTAACCAGGACGATGTCACCTGGGACAACCTGCAGGGACGTCTGACGGACATCTTCAAAACGCGCGCCGAGAAGGTCATGTTTGTGAAGGGCGACGACAATATACCCTTCGCCGACGTCGCCAACGTGATCGACATTGGACACGCTTCGGGTGTGGACAAAGTTGGCCTCATCACCGCGAAGATCGAAGCAGGCAGCTAGGAGCTGCCTTGACAGAGGTTGGTTGCCAGTGGGAACTCCATTGGCAACTGACAACTGGTTCTGCATGGGTGCGGCAGTATTGGGCTCTAGCGCTCGCGCCTTCCACCGGATAGGTCCGTTTGTGATATCGTATGCGGCTGGATCGGACACGATCCAGCTGAGGGGGCAAAAACAACTCACATGAAAAGAAGTCTGAAGACACTGGCGATTGTTGCAGCTGCGTTAAGCGTTTTCGCAACCGCCGGTTGCGACAAGCTCCGTGCTCGCGACCAACTTAATAAAGGCGTCAATGCTTTCAAAAACGCGAAGTACGAGCAGGCCATTAATAACTTCAAACAAGCGGTGGCCTATGACCCATCCCTTTTGAACGCGAAGCTTTATCTGGCGACCGCCTACGCGCAGCAATACATACCAGGCGTTGATTCTCCCGAAAACCTTCAGAACGCGAACTCGGCGATTGAACAGTACAAATTGGTGCTCGATCAGGATCCGAAGAACGTCAACAGCATCAAGGGAATTGCTTACCTGTACCTGCAGATGAAAAAGTTCGACGATGCCAAGACGTATTACCACAAAGCTATCGATCTCGATCCGAATGATCCTGAGGCCTACTACTCCATCGGCGTCATCGACTGGACCGAGGCCTACCAGCCGCGCATGGAAGAGCGCTCGAAATTGGGGTTGCGTCCGGATGAGCCCTTGAAGGACAAGAAAGTTTGCGCTCAGCTGCGCGACCAACACGGCGCGGTGATTCAAGACGGCTTGGATGCTTTGACGAAAGCGATTTCGCTTCGTCAGGATTACGACGATGCCATGGCCTATATGAACCTGCTCTATCGTGAGAAAGCCGACCGCGAGTGCGATGAGCCGGACGCTCGAGCCGCTGATCTGAAGACTGCCGACGAGTGGGTGGACAAGACCATGGCAGCCAAGAAAGCCAAAGCCGAGAAGCAGACCGGCTCGAACGGCATCACCATGGACCAGTCGAAGTAGGCCGGTGTCTTAAGAGTTAGAAAGCCTCTCGCATCGAGAGGCTTTTTCTTTGCCCGTCTCAAGCAATGTTCAAGAAGATCTTGGTCGCAAATCGTGGAGAGATTGCGGTGCGGGTGATCCGGGCCTGCCATGAGCTTGGAATCTCGGCCGTGGCGGTGTTCTCTGAGGCGGACAGGGCCGCCCTGCACGTTTTGCGCGCCGATGAAGCCTATCCTGTCGGGCCTGCGCCCGCGCCCGAATCCTATCTCAACCCCGACCGCATTCTCGAGGCTGCCCGGCGGGCGGGGGCGGACGCGATTCATCCGGGATATGGTTTCCTGTCGGAAAATGCGAACTTTGCCCTAGCCTGCAAGCAAAGCGGAATCAAGTTTATCGGTCCCTCCGCTTCCGCGATCGAGGCCATGGGATCAAAGACCCGGGCCCGGCAAAACATGGAGCGCGCAGGTGTTCCCTTTGTCCCGGGAAGCTCGCAGGGGCTTTCGTCTCTCACCGAGGCGAGGGAGATGGCTGCGCAACTGGGATACCCGGTCATGCTCAAGGCGGCTGCCGGCGGTGGGGGCAAAGGAATGCGGCTGGTCGAGGAGGACTCCGGGCTGGCGTCGGCATTCGATGCGGCCCGAAGCGAGGCGCTGCGGGCCTTTGGAGATGAGGAAGTCTATCTCGAGAAGGCGATCGTCGATCCTCGGCACATTGAAATGCAAGTCCTGGCGGATGAGGATGGCAATACGGTCTACCTCGGCGAGCGCGATTGCTCCGTGCAGCGGAGGCACCAGAAGGTCGTCGAAGAAGCCCCGTCTCCTGCCGTGACGCCCGAAATGCGCCGCCAAATGGGCGAGATTGCCGTTCGTGCAGCGCAGGCTGTCGGCTATTCGAACGCCGGAACGATCGAATTTCTTTCTGACGGCGAAGGAAACTTCTACTTCCTGGAGATGAATACGCGTCTACAGGTGGAGCATCCGGTCACAGAGCTCGTGACTGGCCTCGACCTGGTTGCACTTCAGATCCGCATCGCGGCCGGGGAGCGATTGCCCTTCCGGCAAGAAGACATTGAGATTCGTGGACATGCCATTGAATGCCGAGTTTACGCTGAAGACCCGGAAAACAACTACTTCCCCAGTCCCGGCAAGATTTCCTCGCTTTTGGAGCCCTCTGGCCCAGGGGTGCGGCTGGATAGCGGCATTTATGCGGGCTGGAATGTTCCCGTGGAATACGATCCCCTGCTCGCCAAGCTAATCGCCTATGGAGCAACGCGAGAGCAGGCGATGTCCCGTCTGCGCCGCGCGCTCCAGGAGTATGCCATCGGTGGAATCAAAACCAATCTCTCATTATTCCGCCGCATACTAGAAAACGAGGAATTCCTTGCGGGGAAGGCAAACACAGGATTGCTCACGCGTCTGCTCGGCCGCGGTTTGAAATCCCCGGAGGAGGCGGAAGAAGTCATCGCTTTGGTCGCGGCCGGAATTTTCACCTTGACGGCAGAGAGCGACTCGAGTCGAAGTCGGTCGATGGCGAACGGGAGCAACTTCTCAGAGTGGAAGAAGACGGCACGTTCCGAGGCATTGCGATAGGGTATGCGATTCTCCGCCTCGATTTCCGGAAAGCAACATCAATTGGAAATCATTCGCCGTGGCCCGGACTTCGAGTGCCGTATCGACGGCAAAGCCGCTCAGATCGACATGAGCCGCATCAGTTCCGACGTTCTGTCGATTCTTTATGAGGGGAAGTCCTATGAGGTGCGCCGGGGCGTAGGGGATGTGGTCCTGGTCGGAGACCACAGCTATCAGGTTCAACTGACGGACCCGCGATCCTGGCGCAGCCGGCATCGGGACGGGGGAGGAGGCGAGGGCCCCCAGAAACTCACAGCCTCGATGCCAGGGAAAGTTGCACGCGTTCTCGCCAAGGCGGGAGCGAAGGTCCAGGCTGGGGAGGGCGTCTTGGTGATTGAAGCCATGAAGATGCAAAACGAGGTCCGTGCACCTCGCGAAGGCACTATCGCCTCGATTCAGGTGAAGGAAGGCCAGGCGGTGAATGCGGGCGAAGTGGTGGCAATTATTGATTGACCGCTACTTGGAACTGCCATTGCTCGAGAGCACTTTCTCGGCGTAATAATTCTCGACCTTTGCCTGATCGCGCATCACCTCGTAGTAGGCAGCTTTCAGAAGCTGTTCTCGGCGATCCTGCAACTGAGTACGAATCTCTTGCTCCACACGCGGATCGGAAAGGTCCCGCTGTCCGGAAGGTTCCATGGCGATGAGCTTGACGATGTGAAAGGCTCCGGTCTGCTTGTTGCCCGGGTTCGCCAGCGGAATGATGCCCGTGTGCTGCCCTGGCTTCAGCTTCAAAATCGCTTCCCGCGTGGCTTGGTCGGTCTGCTTGAGAGCGGATTCCGGGATAATGCCCATGTCGCCTCCGTTCGGAGCGGTCGAGCTATCCTCCGAATAGGCCATGGCCAACGATCCGAAGTCATCTCCCGCGTCCAGACGAGTCAGCACCGTTTGAATCTTTTTGCGGGCTTCAGCCTCATTGTGAGCTTTATTGGCACTGCTCGCCGCCTGGGGATCGGGCATGGTCGTCACCAGTATTCTGCCCAAGTGATAGCGCGGCTCAATCAAATTAAACTCGGCCCGGTGGGAGTTGTAATAATCCTTGATGTCCTGCTCGGTGACGTTGAGCTTCGAAGTGACTTCCTTATGCAGAACCTTGTCGGCCGTGAGCGCGCGGCGGATGTTCCGCTTGAGATCGTCCTCCGTCATCTTGCTTTCCTGGAGGCGCTGATTGAATTGATCGGCCGTGTAGGGCGACTTCATCTCGTTCAGCTTGCGTTGCACTTCATCATCGGTGGCAAGCAGCCCGAGCTTTTCGGCGCGATGCATCAGGATTTCGTTTTCGATGAGTTCGCGCAGGATGCTGAGCCTGAGGCTGGTGGCTTGTTCGTCGCTGAGGGGTTGGCTGGCGCCGGCTGTTTGGCTCTGATAATACTTCTCAAGATCGGCCCGATAGATTTTCTGGCCATCGACGGTGGCCGCCACATTGTCCCCGGAAGGTTTCGCGCAACCAACCGTCAGAATCGTAAGGCATACGGGGACAGCGGAAAGAAATCTGCAGAGCTTGATGTTCAATTTCCCCCTTTTCCTTTCTCCTACTTCGGGCTCGAGTTGCCGGCAGAAGGCGCAGCGGCCGGCGATGCAGGTGGTTTTGAAGGCGGAGCGACCCCGGCCCGCTTTAACGCGCTGTCCAGGGCGGCCCGAATCTCCGATCCTGGCCTGGCCCCGTCGAGCATTTCCCCGTTGATGAACATCGTGGGAGTGCCGCTTACATCCAGCGCTTCTCCCTGCTTGACCGATTCCGCAACCGCTTTTTCGCCTTTGGGATCCTTGAGACAAGCCTCGAGCTTGGGCGTATCCAGATGAAACTTTCCTGCCTGCGCGACTGCCGTGCGATCCAACGCGGCGAACTGATTGTCGCGGCCATTCTCGGCATTGATGAGTTTCTGGTTGGAGTGGATGTAGTCGGCAAACTCCCAATACGCGTCTCCACTCTGTGCCGCCAGGCAGTTGGCGGCAACCGCGGCGTGAATTGCCCAAGGATGAATCTCTGAGAGCGGGAAGTCCTTATAGATAAACGCGACCCGATCCCCGTATTCCTTCAGCAGATCGGGGAAAAGAATGCGGTGCGTTTGCGAGCAGTAAGGGCACTGGAGATCGTCAAAGTTGACCAACTTGACCTTGGCATTCGGATTTCCGCGAACCGGACGCCCACTCACATTGATCTTGTCCATGATGTCCTGATATGGATCCCGGCTCAGGTCCATCTTGGTCATGCGAATCAGAGTCTTCTGGTCCTTGGAGAGAAGAAAATCGTATTCCTGATCGTGGTCTTTTCCGGAAAAAACGACTTTGACGATGTCGTAATTCGGGAATTCGCTCGGAGCAGGGGCTGAGATTACCAGCTTTACGTCAGCAGGAACGCTGTACTTCACGCGCAGTTGCCGCTCGATTTTCTGTGAAAGATCGGCCGGGGCTTGCGCGGAACATCCGAGGCAGATGAGCAGGAAAAACAGCGCCGTGCGTTGGCACGACGTCGATAGAAACTGGTTAAACATGGGATGATTGATTATCTCACGGGGTCCGGGCACCCATCATCACGGGTTGCGGGTTCGCAGCAGTTCTTCGGCGGGAAGCAACGAATTCATCGATCCGCTGCGGAAGCCTTCAAGGTCCAAGGTGACGAACTTGAATCCCAGCGCTTTGAAGGTTCGAGTGAATTCCCCAGCCATTTCGGGGGTGAGCGCGCGCGCCATCTCCTCGCGGGCAACTTCGATTCGAGCAATGTCGCCGTGGTGGCGAACCCGGAACTGCCGGAAACCGAGCTGACGCAAGGCCTCTTCTCCCCGCTCGACCGCACTCAGCGCCTCGCGAGTCACTGGGCGGCCGTATTCGATCCGTGAGGAGAGGCATGCCGAGGCTGGCTTATCCCAGATACGGAGCCCGGCTTGTCGCGCAAGTTCGCGAATATCGGCCTTGCTCAAGCCTGCCTCGAAGAGCGGCGCCGTCACGCCGTGTTGTGCCGCCGCCCTCTGGCCGGGACGGAAATCCCCTTGGTCGTCGACATTGACGCCATAGGCGATCGTCTCAAATCCATGCTGCTTGCCAAATGCCTCCATCACCGTGAACAGTTCATCTTTGCAATGAAAGCAGCGCCGCCCATCATTGCGAACATAATCGGGCCGATCAAACTCGTTGGTTCCTAGCACATCGAGGGGGATCGAATGCTCGTTGGCAAAAGCGATGGCATCAGACAGTTGGAAGCGGGCCAGGCTGGGTGAGTCCGCAATCAAGGCCAACATATTTGCCCCGAGCGCCTGATGCGCGGCCCAGGCAAGGAAGGCCGAATCCGTCCCGCCAGAATAAGCGATCAGTGTGCGGCCGAGCGCATGCAGGTTTTGCTCGAGGGCCGCGCGCTTCTGTTCGAGATTGATCACATCCACCACCGACATATCTTATGCTCAAAGGCGAGTCGAAGCACAGGGTCGATCTCCATCCTCAGAACAGGCGTTCGCCTCGTCGCAGATTCCCAAAGCTGCCAACGTTGGCGAGCGAAAACGAGAAGCGGAACTGGTTCTCATTGCGCACTTGAGCCAGCGCGAACCGGCGATACTCGACGTTAAAGCCGCAGCAATCCCAATTGTAGGTAATTTGCGCCGATCCGTACTGCAGTTGTGTAAGCCGTGCGTCCAGCCCCATGGTGAAGGCGCTGCTGAATCCGCGCTTATTCTGGCTGCCATAGCCGAGAACGGCGCGATACTGATTGAACTCAACGTCATTAGGTGTCTGTCCCGGTCCGAGGATTGTACCGGGGGCGTGGAGAAAGGCATTCCCAACCCCCATCGTGAACATCCCAAAGTGGCGGTTAAACAGCAGGGTGCTGGTGCTGACGCGGCGAGCCTGGAAGTCGTAATCTAGGTCCCATTCGACATCGTCGTGGGCGGAGGTAGAAACCAGCAGGCGCGAGATCAGGGGGGAAAGATGCCGTGGTTTGGTCAGGAAGGCGATTCCTGTCAGGTCGACCGTGCTGGTGAAGACGTTACGGCGGCCCGACACCAGGGCACCTCCGAAGGCTGGGTCGAGGAAGTACTTCTGCATCAGCTCCCAGGTTACGATCTCGCGAGTGGCCGGCTGCTTCTGACAGGGCCTCTCATCCGTCTGATCCGTGCGCTCCCAAGGGATGCGTTTCGGTGGGGGAGCGCCGCCCACCATGAGCGTCGGCATGCCCAGGGTGCCGCAATCCTCAGCTTCCCCGCTAGCTTTCTTGGCATATAGCCGATTGACCAGCGCGTATTCGACTTCATTGGTATCGCTTAAGATGTCGCGTTCGTCGAAGCGGAGGATGTGGGGAAAGTTTTCAACTCCAGTCACGTAGTTGTAGAGAATCCTCGGCTCGACCACGTGCTTCCAGCGGCGGCCAAGATGTTCGCCAGCAAAGATTCGCGAGAGCGCGGGAGGCCGCAGTTCTACCGAGCCCTGTAGCGACTTCCGGTTCAACGTCTTCGAGATTGCAGTGCCTACGTCGGTCAGTGCGATACCCGCGGAAGGCACGAGTTGCTGGGTGTAGATCGTGTCGCGGAGAGAAAGCTCCGGTCGAAAGCTCCACCCCTTGAAAAACGCCGGCACGGACAGGACTGGGTTTAGGTCAAACCGGCCGACCAGTGGCGCGGTGCTGAAGCCGGGTTCACTACGGGAAAGGCCTTCCATTGATGCGTCCACCAGAGCGTGCAGCGGCGTTTTCCAAAGCTGGCGATCGAGGGTCCCAACTTCCAGACCCGGTGCATGGAGAATGGTGATGACGTTCCGGGGGTCGGTGCTTTGGAAGTCTTGATAACGCCGCGTGGTGCCGTTGATGAATACGCTGCCGGTCGTATTCGATAGGAAAGCCTCCGACTTGACTTCAGAGTTGACTGCCTGCGTGAACACATCGCTGAAGGCCAGCCGGAAGATGTAAGAGCTGAGATATTCGATGTCAGCGACGGCCCGGAAGTTGTGGGCAAAGGTCCCTTCGGAAGTCAGGTGCGCTTCGGTCCCGCCCTGATCCACCCCATTGATGCCGCGGTCGAACACCGAAAAGTAGGTCAGATCCAGGAAGGAATTTTCCGTGGGCCGAGCGCGGAATTCTCCGTCCGGGGCCCAGCCTCGCTTGGAAAAATATTCAACGCCAGCGTGCAGATCCATGCTGCGATTGATGGCCCAGAACACCGACTCCCCAAACGTGAACCCTCGAACCGAGGAGCGTCCAACGTTAGGAATCAGAAACCCTGATTGGCGGGGGAGTTTCTGCGCGGGATGGGTGGCATAGGGAAGATACAGGACGGGGACGCCCATTAAGCGGAAATCGGTGGAGTAGATGGCGGCGTTTCCCCCCACCGCGACCACCACCTTGCGAGCGTAAAACTTCCACTTGGGACGCGGCTGTTCACAGGTTGTCACCGTGCCGTCGGTCACAAGGTAGTGGTCAGGAGCGGTCTTTTCGACCACGCGTCCGGTGAAGAAGAAAGCATTCGACGTGGACGGCAGGGTGTGATGGCCGCGCGATGGTAGACCGATGCTTCCCTGGACATGTTCAAAGCGGCCAGTCTCATGCTGCAAGTTATAGGTTCCACGAGCCGCTTCGATATGTTCGCTATTTGGTCCACCCTCAAGAACCAGATTGCCCTCCGCGGTAATTTCGCCAGAATCCGAGTCATAGAGGACGTTATCGCCGGAGAATATGTAGCTCAGGTACTCGATCCGGACGTTGCCGTTCAGCTTGTAGACGGCGCCATCTTTTTCTTGATGAAGGGCGCTGATGGTTGCTGGTAGAGGAGCACGACTAGAAGACGAAACGCGGGCCTTTTCGGCTCGGGCGGCGGGCAGCAACTGGCTGGTTACTAAGCGCGAGCTGAGTATCAGATGACAAAGCACCGCTGTCGTGATAAGGAATCGAGTGCGGGTAGCCATCGGGAGCGCATAGTCCAGTGCAGCGAAGGACTTGGCGTGAAGGTAGCATGTTCGCCGTCCCCTAGGCAAAAACGCGTTCTGCACGGCCGCCGGAATGAACTCTTCTGACGTCCAATCCGAGTCTGAACCAAGATATTTTGATCCTGAAGAAGCTGACATGAGTGAGCAGGAGTTTGCGGCAAGCCTGGAAGCGAGCCCGGGAAAGCCGCAGTTTGAGATCGATGAAGCTGACGGGGAGTGCGGGTTCGTGGACCATGGCTCCCTCGAATTGAGGGCCACCCCGGAGGTTCTGCCCCTGGCTGGTGCGGAGGGCGAAACTTCCGCCCCGGCGGTCCCCGCTCCCCCTGCTTCAGAGCCGACCACCGGTTCATCCTCGGATACCCTGGCTGATCAGGAACCCGATTGGCGGAGCATGGTCAGCGCCAAGGTGAACAGCTACAAGGCTCGCAGGCCGCACCAGGATCGCTATCCGTCGCTACGGCTCCAGTTCGACCCTCCCCCTCCCCGGGTTTCCCGGCAGCTCCAGGCATTTGCTTCACTCGAGGAAATGGGCAGCACCCTCGAACCGGGGCCGGAAGCCTCAGACGAGGTTGTCTTCGTTTCTCCTCCGCCGGCGGATCCGCCGGCTCGGATTGTGATGGAAGCTACGGCGCGGGTCATCGAATTCCCCCGGCCGGCCGTACGGGGGGATGAGCTGGCGGAGCCGGTCATTGACCGGCCTCGGATCGTCGAGGCGCCGGAGTTGCTCCCTCCTCCGCCCGCCATGGGAGGAATTCTGATCGAGGAGCAGCGAGAACCCGAACCCGAGCGGCGTCCGGGATTCGATGTTCCTCTTGCCACGGCCTCCCTCAATCGGCGCATTGCAGCCGGGTTGTTCGACGCAACCCTCGTGATCGCTGCGGTCGCGCTATTTGGCTACGTTTTTGCCCGGATCAGTGGCGCGATGCCGCCGGTACGCCTGGCGGCGGGGTTTGCGACCTGCCTGCTGGGGTTTTTCTGGACCGCTTACCAGTACGCGTTTCTGGTTTACTGCGCCAAAACCCCGGGGCTCGCGGCGATGAAGCTTCATCTGGCCCAGTTCAGCGGGCAGCCAGCCGCACGCGGCCTCAGGCGCTGGCGCGTGCTCGCGTCAGTGCTCTCGCTGGTTTCCCTGGGACTCGGCTACGCTTGGTGCTTCCTCGATGAAGACCAGCTGTCCTGGCATGACCGGATCACGAAGACACACCTCAGCCCCCCTCATCTCGTCCGAGCTGAGTTACGGGTGCAACCTTCCCATATTCTCAACTAGGCCGTCGACTCACCGACTTCGGGTGAGTCGCTCGCCTCTGCTAACATTTTTCTGTGACCTCAGACTCCAACGTCCGGGTGCGCTTTGCACCGTCTCCTACCGGTCATTTGCATGTCGGCAATGCCCGCACCGCGTTGTTCAACTGGCTGTTTGCCCGGCAGAAGGGCGGCCGGATGGTTTTGCGCATTGAGGATACGGATCTGGACCGCAGTGAGGCCCGGTATGAGGATCAGCTCATCGCCGATCTGAAGTGGCTAGGTCTTGATTGGGACGAAGGTACCGACGAGGGGGGCGCCTATGGGCCTTACCGCCAGTCGGATCGTCTGGTGATTTATCGCGAACATGCCGAACGCCTGCTGAGGGAGCGAAAGGCCTATCTGTGCTTCTGCACGGAAGAGGAACTCCAGCACGATCGCGAAAGGGCTGCCAGAGAACACCGCCAGCCGATTTATTCCGGGAAGTGTCGGAACCTTGATTTTACCGAGGCGGAGAACCGACGCAAGCGGGGCGAAGCGTGCGCGATTCGGTTGCGTATTCCCGAGCACCCGATTCGTTTTCATGACATCGTGCACGGTCCAGTGGAGTTCTCGAACGAAGTCGTGAGCGATCCGATTATCCTGCGATCGTCGGGGATGCCGGTCTACAACTATGTGGTCGTCATCGACGATGCGTTGATGAAGATCACCCACGTGATTCGGGGAGACGACCATCTTTCGAACACCCCGAAGCAGGTGGCACTCTATGAAGCGCTCGGCTGGCCGGTACCGGAATTTGCGCACCTGTCGACGATTCTGGGGGCAGACCGTGAGCGGCTTTCGAAGCGGCATGGGGCTACCTCGATCGCGAATTTTCGCGATATGGGAGTTCTCCCCGAGGCACTGGTGAACTATTTGGCGCTGCTCGGTTGGGCCCCGTCCGGGGGAACGCGAGAAATCTTTTCCGAACAGGAGCTGATCAAAGAGTTCTCACTAGAGCGGGTAACAGCCTCTCCTGCCGTTTTCGACATGGAGAAGCTGTATTGGCTGAACCGGCACTACATCAAAGAGAGTTCGCTAGAAAGGATCGCGGCCCTCGCGCGGCCTTATTACGCGCGGCGAGTTGGCGAGCAGCCTTCAGTCGAAGTCGAAGCTTGGTTGGACAAGATCACCGCAATGTTCACGCCCTCGGTAGACCGGCTGGAACAACTTCCGGAAAGGGCGGATCTCATCTTCCAGTACGAGGCGAAGGCCGCTCTGGCTTCGCCCGACAATGCCGAGGTGCTCGCAAGCCATCACACCAGCGCTGTCCTCGCCCGCTTCGTCGTCAAGGTGCTCGAAGACGAATCCGCTCGCGAAAAGCGGCTCACGCCCGAACAATTCAAAAAGATCGTGAGTGAAGTGAAGGCCGAAACCGGAGCCAAGGGTAAAGAATTATTCCATCCCATCCGGATCGCCGTGACTGGCTTCCACTCCGGCCCTGAGTTCGACAAACTCATACCGATTCTTGAGGAAGGCAGCCGCTTGCTACCGAATCAAGTGCGTAGCGTGCGGGAGCGGGTCGAGGAGTTCGGCAGAGCCTTGTCGGGCTGAGCGCAGCGGAGAAGCTATGGACCGAGCAGCTCTGCGAGCGCAGGTTCCAGTTGTGGATACTGGAACCGAAATCCAGCCGAAGCAAGGGTGTTGGGAACGACTCTCGCGCTTGAAAGCAGTCCTTCGTCGGCAAACTCCCCCAAGGCACGCCGGAGCAGGAAAGCGGGAACGCCGAAGACGGCGGGGCGACCGAGAACCTTTGCCAGAGTCTTCGTGAACTCGCTATTGGTGACCGGAGCTGGCGAGACCATGTTGACCGGGCCCCTCAGGCTGGAGGTTGGCGAATCGAGAATTTCGAGCGCCGCCGCGACCAGATCATCGATGTGAATCCAACTGAACCACTGTCGGCCATCGCCCATCTTCCCGCCGAGGCCGAAGCGAAAAGGACCAAGCATCTGCTTCAAGGCACCGCCGGACTTGCTGAGTACGATGCCGATCCGAAGATTCACAACGCGAATGCCGGCTTCGAGGGCTGGGTTGCTGGCTTGCTCCCACTCCGAGCTGACGGTGGCTAGGAAGCCCTCTCCCGCAGAACTTCGCTCGGTGAGAAGCTCGTCTCCGCGATTTCCGTAGTAGCCGATGGCGGAGGCACAAAGGAAGGCCGCCGGCGGTTTTTCAGAGTGCGCGAGAGCCCTGGCCAGGTTCCCGGTGCTCAGGACCCGGCTGTCGCGAATGGACCGCTTCTTGTTTTCCGACCAGCGCCCAGCCACGGACTCGCCGGAGAGATGAACTACGGCATCGAAGCCGGAAACCAGTGCCGGGGGGACAGTCTCGGTCGGGTTCCAGCGGACTTCCTGCTGGCTGCCTGGCTCCCGGCGCACCAGACGGTAGACCTGGTCTCCTCGTTTCTCGAGCGCAGGAACCAATGCTCCTCCGATCAGCCCGGAAGCTCCGCTGATGAGGATGCGTGACATGCGGGAACATTGTACTGGGGCGGAACGAGCCGAGTAAGTGGCGCATGCAGGATCTGGGATACGCCCGGAACACTCTACCCCGCTATAATCAGACACAAGGAAGCAGTCCTCCGGGCCCATTCTGGGTCGCTCGCCGATAGTTGCGGGCGGTAGCATGAATCAACGAACCTCCGGCAGGCTGAGCCGCATTCATGGCTACTTTGCGCGAACAAATCGCGACCAACATGCTCACGGTGACGAAGTTCCGCGAGCTGTTGCGGCGAATGCGGGACAACCGTCCCCATGACGATCTCGAACTGGTGCGCAAGGCCTACGAGTTTTCCCAAAAACATCATTCCGGCCAGCAGCGGGCTTCGGGCGAACCCTACCTGATCCATCCCCTCGAAGTCGCCCTCGTGCTCTCTGAAATGAAAATGGATGCGGTGGCCGTGGCGGCGGGTCTTCTGCACGATTCCGTCGAAGACACCTCGGTCACCATTGTGGATTTGCGCAAGGAGTTTGGCGAGCAGGTGGCGCACATCGTCGAAGGCGTGACCAAGATCAGCAAGATCGACTTTTCGTCGCAGGAAGAGCAACAGGCCGAGAACCTGCGCAAGATGATGTTGGCCATGGTGGACGACATTCGTGTGGTGCTCATCAAGCTTGCGGACCGCCTGCACAATATGCGTACCCTTGAGCATCTCCCGCCCGATCGCCAGCAGAAGATCGCCCGCGAGACGCTCGATATCTACGGTCCTATTGCCCACAGGCTCGGCATGGGAAAAATCCGCGGGGAACTCGAGGACCTTGGCTTTCGCTACCTTGATCCGATTGGTTATGAGCAGGTCCATGACGCGGTTGAGGCCCGCAGAAAAAAGGGCGAGCAGTTTCTTTCCGGTGTGGAGCACGTTCTCAGCGAGAAACTGAAGGAAGCCAGTATCGATGCCAAGGTCGAGAGCCGGATCAAACGCCTCTATAGCATTCACAAGAAACTTTTGAAGCAGCGCATTTCGGTCGATCAGGTATATGACCTGTACGCCATGCGCGTGATTACAAACTCTGTCCAGGACTGTTACGGCGTGCTCGGCATTGTGCATAACCTTTGGCGGCCGGTCCCTGGGCGGATTAAAGACTTCATTGCCATGCCGCGGCCGAACCTCTACCAATCTCTGCATACCTCCGTCATCACCGAAGACGGGGTCAGTTTCGAGATCCAGATTCGCACCGAAGAAATGCACCGCATGGCGGAGGAAGGCATCGCGGCGCACTGGAAATATAAGGACGGACCGGTCTCGGCGCGGGACGAGCAGCGCTTGGCGTGGCTGCGGCAAGTCGTCGAATGGCAACGCGACGTTACCGATCCTAGCGAGTTCCTTTCCACTCTCAAGGTCGATCTCTATCCGGAAGAGGTTTACACCTTCACTCCCAAGGGAAAAGTCGTGGTGCTACCGCGCGAGTCCACTCCCATCGATTTTGCTTACACCATCCACACCGAGGTCGGGCACAGCTGCGTGGGCGCCAAGGTGAACGGGAGAATGGTTCCGCTGCGGCACAAGCTGCACAGTGGCGACATCGTAGAGATCATCACCCAGCCCGGCCACAAACCAAGCCGCGACTGGTTGGCGGTGGTTCGCTCCTCGCGTGCCCGTAACAAGATCAAACACTGGCTCAATGTCCATCAGCGCGAACGCGCCATCGAAATTGGCAAGAAGCTGATCGAAAAGGAGGCGCGGAAATATCGCATCGCTCTTAAAGACATCAAGGACGCCGATATGCAGCGGATCGCCTCGGATTACGGACTGGGCCAGCCCGATGATCTGCTTGCCGCAATCGGCTACGGAAAGTATTCCGCTCGCCAGATCCTGGGCAAGTTAGCGCCTGCTTCCGAGCCCGAATCCACCATGCCTCTCGAGGAGGAATCTGGAATCGGCAATGTCGTCCGGCGCGTCTTCGGCGGAGACCACAGTAATGCCATTCGCGTGAAGGGCCAAGGCGACTTACTGGTCTATCGGGCGAGATGCTGCAATCCAATTCGCGGCGAGGCCGTCGTCGGCTACGTCACTCGCGGCAAGGGGGTCGCGGTCCATTCAGTGCATTGCCCGAATGTGACCAACCTGATGTATGAGCCCGAGCGGCGCATTGATGTCGAGTGGGGCAAGGACGAAGGAACGCCGACAGCGTTCCCGGTCAAGCTCACCGTTTTCTGCGACGACCGCTTCGGCATGCTCAAGCAGATCACGGCCGTGATCAGCGATACCAACACCAACATCTGCAAGATCGGGGCGCGCACCGAAAATGGTCAAGCCAATGTGGACATCGTCATCGAAATCGCCGATTTGAAGCACCTGGAAAGCATCATCCAGGGTGTACGGAAGATCCCGGGCGTGCACGACGTGCAGCGCCTGCAAAGAGTTTGAGGACAGATTTCCGGGTTGTGGTTCGAGCCCACGGGAAATCCTCAATGTACAATCTTCCATTCATACGAACGGAGGAGCATGCGCGACGTTATTTCAACCCCCGGCGCACCCAAAGCGATCGGACCTTATTCCCAGGCCATTCGCGCGAACGGCCTGGTTTTTGTTTCCGGGCAGGTTGCCCTTGATCCGGGCACACAGCAGGTGATCGAAGGCGATGTGGCCGCTCAAACGGAAAGAGTCATCCAAAATCTTTCCGCCATTCTCGATGCCGCAGGAAGCGGGCTCCAGTGGGTGGTGCGCTCGACCGTGTTCCTGAAGAATATGGGCGACTTTGCGTCCATGAACGAAGTCTACGGCAAGCACTTCACCGGAGCGCCCCCGGCGAGATCGACGGTTGAGGTGGCTCGCTTGCCGAAAGATGTCCTGGTTGAAATTGACGTGATCGCGTTGGCGCAGAACTGAGATCATCTTCAGTCATGCGGAAATCGCGACAAGGAGTTTCGGAGAAATCATGAATCAACATCGATGGGTGTTCGCGGTTGCAGTTCTCGGAGGGAGCCTTGCGCTAGGACAAACCAGCACAGCTCCCACCCAATCCCCGACCCAAAAGACCACGCCAACTCACAAATCAGCCACGGGTACCGCTGTGAAAAAACCCTCCGCGCGTCCGAACCCCAATGTGCCAACGAAAGTCACTGGACCGGGAACAACGACAGCGTCAGGCCTGCAGTATTGGGACGTGAAGGTAGGAACCGGCGCCGTCGCCTCTGCCGGACAAACGGTGAAGGTTCACTACACCGGTTGGCTCACCAATGGCAAGAAGTTCGATAGCTCGGTTGGAGGACAGCCCTTCACCTTCCCGCTTGGGGGCGGGCAAGTGATCAAAGGATGGGACGAGGGCGTGGCGGGAATGAAGGTCGGCGGCAAGCGGCAGCTCAAGATTCCACCGCAGCTTGCGTACGGAGAGCAGGGGTACCCTCCGGTGATTCCGCCGAATTCAACTCTGATCTTTGACGTCCAACTGGTGGGAATTCAGTGAGGCAATTACATCCTCGAGGCAGCGAATCGTCGAATCCGGAGAGCTAGGCTTTGGCCACTTTTCCGCTGCGCAGGCAGGATGTACAAACGCGAATCCGCTTGTTGCCACCTTTGACCTTGGCGTGGACGGGGCGCAGGTTGACGTTCCAGCGCCGCTTGGTCACGTTGTGAGCGTGGCTGATGTTATTTCCAAACTGCGGCCCCTTGCCGCAAATTTCGCATACTTGTGCCATGACTGCTCCGAAGATCTGAAATCTACTGGAAACCTAGATTTTACTTGAATTTGGGCGTTTCCGCCACCCGCTAGACGGCCGCGACTTCCGCTTCCGGGGTTTCATTGACCAGGGCTTCCAGGTGCTCTAGGGTCTGGGGAACGGTGAGCGAATACATTTCTCGTCCCACCCCCTCCCCCGACTGAAGGGCTGTCTTCAAGTAATGCCCGGCGATCGCGATTGCCAGAGGATCGGTAATGCTTTTGCCCGTCTGTTTCTTGTACTCCACCCAGGCCGCGAGCGGCAGGGCCACCCAAACCGCTCGTCCATCGACCAGAAACTTGATATCCACTGCGTCGGCATGGCGCGTGGCGACGGCAACAATCAGCGCCTGATACAGGCAATGCACCCGTTTTTTGGTCCAGCGGTCTTGGGCATGAAAGTCGCGATACATGGTTCGACTAGGATAACAACCGCCATCGGGACGCGCAAACCTCCAACACGACTTCGCAAATTGAGTCCGGTCGGTTCGTGCCCACCCGGACATAGGAGTTGTGAGCGGGTGGTGAAAAAAGGCGGCTAGGCCGCGGCAGCGGTCTTCCAGGCATCGAAGCCGCCGGTCAGGTTGGCGATATCTCGGAAGCCGGCGCGGCGAAGGATGCTGGTTGCAATCGAGCTACGGTAACCGCCTTTGCAGTGGACGACAATCAACTTGCTCGGATCGAGTTCAGCGCTGCGCCGCTGGAGTTGGGCGAGAGGAATGTGGAGCGATCCCGCGATGGCTCCGGCTTCGACCTCCCCGGGTTCGCGCACGTCAAGCACTGCAATGTGGTCCCTCTCCTTGCTTCGCAATTCGCCGAATTCCTGCACCGAGATCTGCGGGATATAGTCGAGTTCGTAGCCCTCCGCAATCCAGCCGGCGATCCCGCCTCCCAGATATGCCTTCACGTTTTCGATGCCGACGCGAGCTAACCGCATCTGCGACTCGCGCAGATGGTCAGCATCTTCGCCGACGAGAATAATCTGCTTGTCTAAACCGAGAATGCGAGCAGCCCAGGAGGCATACTGTCCCGAGAGCGCGATGTGGACCGAGCCGGGCACATGCGCGACTGCGAATTGCATAGCCGGGCGCGTGTCGAGAACAATGGCCCCTTCCGCTTGGAGTCGAAAGACTTCCGGCGCTTGAATAGGCATGGGAGGAGGAATTTCGGCGAGAACGCCGGCGCCTTGGCGGTTGAGTTCCACGTCTTGCCCGAAATACTCGGGTCGGGGAGGCAGCCCATCGGTCAACAGCTGAACAAATTCCCCGCAGGTCCGGGCCTGAAGAGCGTAATTGGTGAGGCGCTCTCGGCCGATCGTCGACGAGCGTTCTGAACTCATCTGCCGTCCGCAAAGTGACCCGGCACCGTGTGCCGGATAAACCCGGGTATCGTCAGGATACTTCAGCAATTTGTCGTGCAAGCTCGAGTACAGCAGAGCGGCCAGCTCTTGGGGCGTGTGCGTGGCCGACAAATCCGGGCGGCCGACATCTCCGACGAACAGCGTATCCCCGGTGAAGATTGCCTTGGCAGCTTTCGGCTGGGACAAGTCGGTCATGACGATAGAAATGCTTTCCATCGTGTGACCTGGAGTTTCGAGAAAGTCGAAGCGGCAACTCCCGAACTGTAGCGAATCACCGTCTTTCACAGCGGTGTGGGTGAACGAGGCACCCGCTCCTTCGCCGAGGTAGATCTGTGCTCCGGTCCGTTCCGCCAGTTCGTGATGCCCTGAAACAAAGTCGGCGTGGAGGTGGGTTTCGATGATGTGCTGAATCTTCCAGCCGTTTTGACGCGCAGTGTCGAGGTAGATCTCGACGTCGCGCTGGGGATCGATAACGGCGGCAACCCCGCCTGACGCCACAAGATAGGAGGCGTGCGCCAGACAGCCTAAAAAGAAATGCTCAACATGAACCGACTCCATAGCCACCTAGTGTATGACAGTTGCGGCGCCGGTAATCTCCTGACGAGGGTGGCAAATCTCCCTGGGTTTCCCATTTGCATCTAATCCCGACGGCAACCTAGGAATTACGCTCAGGAGAAGCTTATGCTTACAACCCGAATTCTCAATGTTTTGCTGATGTTCGGCCTTTTCGTGCCTGGTTTGGCGATGGCCCAATATGGCTCCCCCGATCAGGGCCAATACTCGATTTTGAGCGCCCAATACGGAACCGGAGGCCGTCATGTAGACGTAACCAATCGGCTGCGGGAGCTCGCGCAAGCCGATCGTAGCTTCCGCATGGGGAACAGCACGTTTGGCGTTGATCCCGCCCCAGGCGAGAGGAAAGTGCTGCGCATCTATGCCCGCGGGCCCAACGGCCAGGAACGCATGTTCGAATACCCCGAAGGGAGCACGGTAGATGGCGCTCAATTCCGTGGCTGGGGACGAGGCGACTGGGGACGTGGTGGTGGGTGGAGCGGCCACTGGGAGGGACAAAACCAAGGCTACCAAGGGCAAAACCATGGGTACGAACGGCAACCCAAGATGGAAGCCGCCATGCAAAACCTCCGCGAGGCTCAACAGAACCTGCAGAGTGCGAACACCGACAAGGGCGGCCATCGGGAAAGAGCTTTGGAGTACATCAACCGTGCGATCGCCGAAACACAAGCCGGGATGCAATATGCCAACCAGCACTGATTTCTTCCTCTGATGGTTCCAATCGGCTGGTTCGAAAGCTGCCACCCGGGCCAGCCGAAAAGGCCTTCCTGGCCTTTGCCGGGTCCCAAGCACGGCGAAGCAAAACAACTACCCGCTAGTGATCCATGGTTTATGCGTTTTACCCGAACGAGGTTACGCGAACGAGGCGACGGCTGCCGGGACGTCCGAAAACACTTCGAAAAGATTCAGAAGTCCGACTAGTTTGAGTGTCTGAATCACAAATTTCGAGGGGTTGACCAGCTTGAGCGAGCCCCCCTGTTGCTTGGTCGAGGTCAGGAATTTGCTGAATAAACCAATGCCGCTCGAGTCCACAGTGGCCAGTTCGCCGAGATCGAGGACCAGGCGATTCTCGCCACTGCCGAGCAGGTCCTCCATGGTAGCCCGCAAGCGGTCGACCGCCTCGCCCAGGCTGAGCCGGCCGCGCAGCTTAACAATTTTCACCTGCCCCTGACTGCGGACCTCAATATCCATCGGTCTAACCTCGATTCGGACGATTCAGCTATGCGTTGACAGCAGGGTGTCGCTTTGCTAGAGTCACTCAACTTAGAAGAAGCCCTTGAAATTTGCAAGTCGGCTTCGAGCGCCGTGTTTCCTGGTGGATGTCACTTCGAGGGCCCTGTTAATGGCGACCCAAGGGCCGATGGTGGCGATCGATTTGGCCGCCTTTTCGGCTCGTCTTTTTGATTCTCGTGAGCTAGCACCTCGTGCGAGGCTGGCTGCGCAGGTGGTTGGGGAACTTCTACCCGGCACCGGCATCAACGTCTATCTCCTCCTAGACCAAGCTGGAGAGCGCATCTGGGCACCGCAAGCTACCGCGGGTGAGGTCTCGATTACCGAGCCAAGCCTGCCCCTCGAACACGGTGTGCTGGGAGAATTGTCTCGGAATCCCCGGTTGCTCGTCGTCTCCGGCAAGCAACTCGTCCGAGAAGAATACTCGCACCTGCATATCCGGCGAACTCTGCACTCGCTCGCCTATCTGCCGCTGAACGGGAGAGGCAGCCTGCTCGGAACAATCGAGATTGTGAGTTTTGAGGGCGAGCTTCAAACCGACCACGTATCGCAATTGCTGCCTGTGGCGGAGGTTACGGCGAGCGCCCTGGCGAGTGCCGTGGACTACGAACAGGAGCGTCACTCGACGCTATCGTCCATCACACGGCTCACTCATCTCTATGATCTTGAGAAAGTGCTGAACTCCACCCTGGAACTTGATCAGCTGCTGCCGCTGATGGGGTCGAAGTTCAAAGAACTGCTGGAATGTCAGGCGGTGAACGTCTGGCTGCTCGAGGCCGATCAGTCACTTACCCTCATGCAGCAGGCGGGAAGCGATCCGACGACCGAAGAAGGGCAGACACAGAGACCGGAGGAAGGCATCGCCGGCCAGGTGTCCGATAGCGGGGAACCCTTGCTGATCGAGTCTGCGGAAGACTCCCGGCTGGTCGAGCGCAATGCTGAAGTGGCAGAAGGCGCGATCTTCTCGGTTTTGCTCGTCCCATTGATCGACCGTGGCGCCCTGGTCGGCGTGGTTGAGGCCGTCAACAAGCTGGATGGAACCCCTTTCGATGAGGATGATCTGTTTGCGCTCACCACGTTTGCTGAGACGGCCAGCAGCGCGCTCCACAACGCCAGCATGTTGCTTGCGGAGCGCAAAGTAGAAATCCTGGAAGCCTTGGTCAAGACCAGCGGGGAAATCACATCGACGCTAGACCTGGATCGCGTTTTGCAGGCGATCGTGAACGGGCCGGCTAACGTGATCCCTTACGAGCGCGCTGCCATTGCCCTTGATGAGCGTGGCGGCATCCGCCTGCGGGCGGTTTCGGGGACCACCCAACTCAATGCCGACGACCCTCAATACCGCAGCCTGCGCGAGATCCTGGATTGGGCCTCTCTACTCAGTGAGCCCTTGCTGGTTACCCAACACGGAGAGCGAATCGATTCCGACCGCGAAGAGACCAGGGCCAAGTTCGAGCAGTACTTCGAGGAGACCGGCCCCCGCGCTTGCCACCTGATTCCGTTGGTGGACGAAGAGGGGCGCGTTGGCGTGCTGCTTTTTGAAAGCAGCGATCCCGATTTTCTTTCTGAAGCGCACCTGGAGATGATCAAGGTGCTCGCCAGCCAAGCGACGGTGGCGCTGCGAAATGCCTCGCTTTACAAGGAAGTTCCCTTCATCGGCGTGCTGCAGCCGCTGATAGACAAGAAGAAAAAATTCTTGTCGCTCGAAAAGCATCGGCGCGCGGCAATCCTTGTAGCCGCCGCCGCCGGGGTCATCTTCCTGCTTGCCTTTCCGTTGCCGCTGCGAGTGGATGGGAGCGCGGTGGTCGCACCGGCACGCATCGCGCACGTCGGATCCGAGTTTGAGGGAGTGATCAAGTCAGTAGATGTCCGTGAAGGCGACGTGGTCAGGAAAGGTGCGGCCATTGCGACTCTGGAGGACGGGGAATATCGGTCGGCTTTAGCCGCGGCAAACGCGAAGCATCAAACCTCAGTCGCGCGGATGGACCGGGCGCTCGCCAATAACGACGGGACCGAAGCTGGCATCGAGAAAGCCCAGGCGGATTTCTGGGCTTCCGAAGTCGCACGCGCCGAAGACCGCCTGGGAAAGACGGTGATTCGTTCGCCCATTGACGGCACGATTGCCACTCCCCAAATCGAGAACTTGGTTGGTCATAAGCTGAAGGACGGGGAAAGCTTCGTGGATGTCGTGGACAACTCGGAAGAGCTTGTCGACATATCGGTAGATGAGACCGACGTTGGGCTGCTGAAGGCCGGTCAGAAAGCCAGTCTGAAGCTCGACGGTTTTCCCGAACGCACTTTTCACGGACAGGTGCGAGTCATTAGCCCGCAGGGTGTCTTTCAGAATACAGAGCCGATCTTTTTTGCGCGGATCGCGGTGGCGAATCCCGACAACGCGCTACGGTCCGGAATGCAGGGGCGGGGGAAGATTTCTACCGGATTGCGGTCGGCGGGCGTCGTGATGTTTCGCCGGATCGGGAGCTGGATTTGGACCAAGCTCTGGGCTTGGTTCGGGTGGTAAGAACAGGGGTTTATTCCATGAACAAGGTTGTATTGGGAATCGGCTTATTGGTGATCGGAGTCGGTTGTACGAGTTCCCCTTCTCAGGGGCCTTCGACGGCGGCGGCTGCCGAGCCCGTTCCGGTTCCCGCACAGTCGGCCACCCCAAGCGCGGCTCCGCAGGTGGATTTTGTCGCTTCCGGTCCCATCATCGTCGAAGACCAAGTCGATGTATCGGCGCAGCGCGAGGGTGTCGTCTCTGCCGTGTTTGCGGAACCAGGCACGTCGGTGAAGAAAGGTCAGTTACTGGCAAAGATGGACGACCGCCAAATTGCCGCTGATCTCGAGGCTGCCCGGGCAAGAACCAGAAGCACCGAGGCTGACCTGAAAAATTGGCAAGCGGAGGCAAAGGTCCTCGAAGCTGACTATGCCCGCGCGGAAAAACTTTGGCAGGCGCAGATCATTCCCAAAGAGCAGTTGGACCATGCCAAATACAAAGCTGAATCAGATCAGTGGGACGTGAAGCGGGTATCTGAGTTGCTTGCCAATTCGAAGCAGACCGAACGTTCTCTGGAGCTCGAACTTGAAAAGACGCAGATCGCGGCTCCATTCAACGGCGTAGTCGCTCGACGCTACATAAGGGTCGGTCAAAGTGTCGCCAAGAATGACCGTCTGTTCTGGGTGACGGCGACCGCACCGTTGCGGATTCGCGTGACCCTGCCAGAGAGGTTTCTAGGCCGAGTGAAACCGGGAACCATGGTTGCAATCACGCCCGCGGAAACGGGAGATTCCGCCCATCGATATCGCGCACGAGTCATTCAGGTGAGCCCGGTGGTCGATCCCTCGAGCGACACGATCGAGATTCTCGCTGAGCTCTCGGGAGGAACTGCGGGGCTGCGGCCAGGGATGCGCGCCGATCTCCATCTGCCTGACGTGCGCTGAAGCCGGGCAACTCATCTGCAATGAACATCGTTCGCGCCCTCGAAGTTGCGCTGCCGGAGTTGCCGGAGCAGATCGTCCGCAAGTACCCGCCGAAGCTCGACCCGAAAGTCATCGCGAAAGAACACATCGAAAAAGGCAAACCTGTTGTACTGACGAAAATGCCGGGCACCGACCTGGTGTTCCGCTTTTCCCCCTTGCAGTGGAAGTTAATTCAGATGTTCGATGGAGACAGCTCCTTCGAGGACATTGCGGCCCGTTTCGGGGAGGAAACCGGGGTCGCCGCCTCGGAAGAAGACGTTAAAGAACTGGCCAGCTATCTCCAAACCAGCAGTCAGCTTCTATACAAAAGCCCGCTTGAGCGCAATATAACTCTGCAACAGGAATTGAGGCTTTCTCACACCAAGCGCCGTCGTTCGCGCACGCTGGACTTCTCCGACCTTACTCTCAAGACCTGGAAGAATCCCGACAATTACATTAGCTGGCTTTATCCCAAGGTGCGATTCCTGTTTACGCCCCGGTTTGTCTGGTTAAGCCTCGCTCTGTTCGTCTTGATGGCGTGGATGTGGGCGGATCGCTTTGGGGAGATCTGGTCGGACAGTTTCGCGTACTACAACTTCATGCACAAGTCGGGATGGGACCTGGTTGAGTTCTGGGTTCTGTTTGGAAGCATGGCCGTCGTACACGAGACCGGTCATGGCCTCGTGGGCAAGCATTTCGGTGCCACCATCGAGAAGATGGCGTTCAGCCTGATGTATTTCGCACCCAGTTTTATTTGCGACGCCACGCAGGTCTGGGTGATTGGCGGCAAATGGGCCAGAATCGCAACCGCGATTGCCGGAATCTGGATCGACCTGTTGTTCTGCTTCGTCGCTACTGTCGTCTGGTGGGGAACTGCGCCCGGCATGCCTGCCCACGATTGGGCTTACAAGGTGATGATCATCACCGGGATCGGCGTTTCTGTGCTGAACCTGAATCCATTGATCAAGCTCGACGGGTATCTGATCTTTTCTGAACTCGTAAGCGAGCCTTCGCTCAAAGAATCCAGCACCGCATACCTCACCAGTTGGGTGCGAAAGAACATTTTTCGCCTGCCCGTAGATGTCGTCTATGTTCCACGGCGAAAACGGTTGTTCTTTGTCGTCTACGCCGTGCTCTCCGGGCTGTACAGCTACAGCCTGCTCTCTTTCCTGATGATCGTCACCTATCACATTCTGTCGTCTTTCATGCCGGAACTGGCTTTCGCCCCGGCCCTGGCAATCGGGTATTGGGTTTTTCGCTCAAGGATTCACATGGCGGTGAGATTTATGAAGATGCTCTACTTGGACAAAAAGCAACGGGTCAAGGCGTGGTTGACGCCCTCGCGGTTGCTGGTCGCGACCGCGTTGGGAATCTTGCTTCTCTTTGGTCCCATTTGGCCGGATTCGGTCGATTGCACGTATGTTTTGGAGGCCACGCAATCGGCCGTGATTCGCGCAACCGTGCCGGGAATGGTGCGGAGAGTTTCAACCTCCGAGGGTGCACAGGTCCAAGTCGGCAGTCCGCTATTGAGTTTAGCCAACCTGAATCTAGAGTCCAATGCGGAAAAGTCACGCGCCGAACTTTTGCGCACTACCGCTCGAGCCTCGGCTGCGAGCCAACAATACTCCGAGTTTGCCGAGGCGGAACAGGAACGATTGCAAAGTGCGGTGAATGAACGATTGTCGCGAAATCAGATCGGACAGCTCTCCGTCGTCAGCCCCATTGCCGGAACCGTAACCACCCCTCACCTTGCTGACTTGGTTGGCCGGCCTGTGAGCGAGGGGGACGTTCTTCTGGAGGTTGCGGGCCTGTCCGACCTCAGGGCACGACTCTACGTCCCAGAATTTTCCATGAGTGAAGTGCGAATCGGACAGCGGCTACATCTCCTTGTACCCGGGCAGTGGGTGCCTTCATCGGCCAGCCTGGTGGACATATCGCCGGCGCCATCGCTGCTTCCTACCGGTCTTTTTCCCAAAGAGCAACTGCAGGGAATCAATCCGCCCCGTTTCTATCTAGGAACCGGCTTCTTGAAATACCAGTCAGGACTGCTTCCGGGGATGAGCGGGCAGGCGAAAATTTTGGTCGGCCGCCGCAGTCTGGCCGGGTTCGCTGGCCGCTTTGTCAGAGATTTGGTGCAACGCAAGGTCTGGTGAAATACAAAGGGCCGAGAAGATTCTCGGCCCTCATCGCGAAGCGGAGAGGCAATGGCCCCGTTCCTAGAGGCTGGTCAGGGGTGTGCCGTGAACCTTCAGGGGCGTGCCGTGAACCTTCAGTGGCGTCCCGTGGACCTTCAGGGGCGTGCCGTGAACCTTCAGAGGCGTGCCATGGACCTTCAGAGGTGCGCCCTGGGCCTTCACAGGGGAACCAACCACTTTGGTGACTTCCGGCTTCGTGACGATAGCCTTCTTGCTAGCGCTGCGGTTGCTGATGAGAGACTTTTTGTTGATTGACATTGCCTGCTCCTTTTTTAAAAGTGCCAACTGACGGACTTTCCTATTGCACAGCGCATGCCAAACCAGGGGAGCGGGCAACCTTGCGCCTTGCCCCGTTGAATCAGCAAGTTACAGGCAGGGATCCCTGCCGGGGCCGGAGCTATTGGTTAAATTTTAACTTCTGAGGTTAATAATTAACCCTTAATGGGTTAAAAATTAACCGATGGCGGATGCGAGTTTGCGTTTGCGGCACAGGTATTTCATGCGCTGAGGATCGATGCGGAGCAGAGCCGCGGCCGCGGTCTTGCTTCCTTTTGTTCGGTTCAAGGCCGCCGTGAGGTACGCCAGTTCGATTCTGTCCATCTCGGCGTCAAAGTCCACCCCTTCTTCAGGAATGAGGATTGCTTCCTGGCTGGCAGCACTCGAATAGAGCATCGGTTGCGGAAGATGAGAGGCGCGGATTTCCGGCGAATTGTTCATGATGATCAGCCGCTGGATTACGTTTTCCAGTTCACGCACATTCCCCGGCCATGAATAATCCTCCATGATCTCCAGCGCTTCGGCTTCGAGCTGCTTGAGCGGCCGGTTGTTCGCCGCACAATAGATCCTCAGGAAATGGTCGACGAGCAAGGGCAGGTCACCGGGGCGCTCCCGGAGTGGCGGAATGAAGATCGGAACCACGTTGATGCGGTAATAGAGGTCCTCGCGAAAGCGGCCTTGCCGGACGAGCTCTTCCAGATTGTCATTGCTGGCAGCGATCAGCCGAAAATTGACCTTCTTCGAGGAGCGCCCGCCTACGCGTTGTACCGTGCGTTCCTGCAGCACGCGCAGCAGCTTGCTCTGTAGACTGTGATCGAGGGTTGTGATTTCGTCCAAAAACAACGTGCCACCGTGAGCCGTCTCGATGAGGCCAGGTTTGGCGGAGTCTGCGCCGGTGAAGGCGCCTTTCTCGTGCCCGAATAGTTCAGATTCCACAAGATTTTCCGGAATCGCTGAACAGTTCAGGCACACATAGGGCTGGTCGCGGCGGCTGCTGAGCTGGACGATGGCACCGGCAATCAGCTCCTTCCCCGTGCCGCTTTCTCCGCGGAGAACAACCGTTGTATTGCTGTCGGCAACGGCTTGAATGGCCTGATACACGCGCTGCATGGCTTCGCTGACGCCGATCAGCCCGCAGAACGATGTTTTGCTTTCCGCTTGCTCGATCAGACGCTGCCCTTCGAGCTGAAGGCTGCGCTTTTCAATCGCCCGCCACAGCACAATCTGAAGCTCCTCGAAATCCAGGGGGGCGAGGAAGAACTCATCAGCACCCGCCTGGCTGGCCTTCAACGGAATGCTGCGGCTGTTCGACCGGGTGATTGCGACGAGAACCAAGTCGTCGCGGATTTGGCGGAGATCGTGGACCAACTGGAGCGCCTGGGAATGGTCGGTCCCCAAACTGTCAAGGTCGATCAGCATTGCGCGCATCGTGGAATCATCCGCAGCCGACTGGATCTGTTTTTCGGTCTGGGCGAGTGTGGCGGAGAACCTGGGGGACAAGAAGTGCTGCATGTCCGGAAAGGCATCGGTTTCCCCTGTGATGATCGCAATGCGGCAGTCGGGTCCTAAAATGCCTTTATCGTTGTGGCGCATATCGTTTTCCGGTTCTCCGTGCGAGCAGCCGGATTATAAGGACCCGCGGCATCTGCTGAAAAGCAGATAAGTAAGATCGGGAAATTAAAAAGTGAATGGATTCGGTGAAACGATATTGCAATTGGGCCATTCTAGCCAGCGGTAAAGATGGGAGGGCAACGTCTAAGGCGGAACTCTGAAGCTGAGCCGCTGCCTCGGCTGCCCAGCACTTACCCTCATTTGGAAACGGCCCTCATGCTGCGGCCTCGCCCTGAAGATGATCCGCACGCGGAAATGTTCCCCATCCTAAGCCGCAAGAGATGCGGCCTAGAATGGGGGCAAGGTTTCATTCCAGCCTGCGTTCAAGCCTACGGCGCCCCGTCACCGTAGATGATCCCGCGCCGTTGGTGGCGATATAGACGCGGCCAACGTGGTTGGGGTCGCCGGTGATCACGAAGCCTGAGTAGTACCACTGATGGTTGGCGTCGTTAATTTGTTTCCAGGTGCTGCCGCCGTCGGTGGAATCGTAGACGCCGCGGACGCTGCCAATCTGTCCGGCGAGGAAGATTGTCGGATAGGTTGCGCCCGTTACCGGGGCCCCGAAGCCGATGCCATCGGCAAGGCTGATTCCAGCGAGCTTGCTAAAACTGGTGCCGCCGTTCGTTGAATGCCATGCTCCGCCCGAGCTCGCATCGGGACTGACGAGCCACACGTCGTTTGCTTTGTTGTATACGGTCACGATCTTCGCGGAAGTTGGGAAACCGGAACTCACCGTCGCCGTGAAGGAAGTTCCATTCGCACTGACATAGAACACGCCGTTCGAGAAACCGTACCATTTGTTGGCCGTGACTCGATCGGCGCGGATTTTGGCTTGCGCTGGAAGTCCGGTAACAGCTGTCCAAGTTGGGCTAGCGGCCGTCCAGTTCGTTGAGGTGTAAGCCGCGGTGGTCCCGTCAGGAGCCCACACGACGCGGGAGCCGTCCGCGGATATTGCGATCGAGTCGTTGTTGCTGCCGGTTACCCCGGTAGGTTGTCCCCCGCCTATCTTCCAGGTTTGGCCGCCATCGGTTGAGTAGGCAAAGCTTTTTTCGCAATTACTGTTATCGCCGTTGCTGGCGCGCACGACTTTGGAGGGAGCGTTCTGCGCGAAGTCGAGTGAGTTAGTAGAGGTGAGGGCTGAGTACTGCGCCGAAGGCGAGGTGCTCACGCTGGTGTGATAAAAGCCGCGAATATCGCCCACGCCGCTGAGCAGGATCGGACCGGAAGGGGGAACTGCGAGATCGGTAATCGAGGTTTCCTCGATTCCGTTCCCCTTTACGGAAATGTGGAACGGAGTGCTGATGCTGTTGTCGTCCCAGAGATCGGCGTCCGTGCTGCCAAAAAGGGTTGCGCCAGTGCCGTAGAGGAAGTCATTGGTGTTATAAAGTGAAGGATTTTCTTAGGAAAACACCAGAAAGTCCCGACTCTGGAAGAGACGATTCCCGCTGAAAACGGCACGCTTGGCAAGCAGCAGGGCCGCGGTTCCGGCCCCTAGTCCCGCCGCGGCCATGGTAAGCCTCCACCCCAATTGCGATTCTAGGATCGAGAACACTGTTCCATACATGAGCAGGCAGCCGGCCGTTAGTGCGATCGCCTGGGCCACGGTGAGAAGAAAGTTCCACCTGCAGTCGACTGCCGCTGGTTCATGGTTGCTGCTGAGCGGCGTCCATTCCTCGTCTCTGGCCGAGCGGTTGAGACCCCACCACATCGCTCCGGCTATCAATAGAAGCTCAAATGGACGAGCGTGCCTTTGAACAGATGTGTATTCATGGACTTCGAACGAAGGAGGAACCACGGCACTGAGAGCGTGGGCAACGTTGCCGGCGATGCCCTCCGTCAACCGGCCAACGATCAAAGTGTAGAAAAGACCAATCACTCCCGATGACAGAAAGTCGATGAAGAAAGTGGAACGGAATTTTTCGGGTGGATCGTCGAAAGGCTTGGTAAGGGCACGCGCCATCCAGAAACCCAACATGGTCCCGACAAACTCAAAGGGTAGGTCGAGTTCATCGCTTGAATAAGGATTGGTCATGTAACCTGCTTTTTCGGCCCATGCTTGGGCGAAAAACCAGAATAGCCCCACGTTCATCAGGATGCGCGCGAACCGCAGAGCATGGTGAAGATCGCTTGAGGGGACTGGATCCGGCGCGCCCAGGCCGATCGGGGTTTGATTCCTGGAAGACCCGTAGATTTTCAAGAAGGCAACAGAAAAAAGAACGCTGACGATCGCTCGTCCCATCAGGAAATCATTCCAATGCGAGTATTCCATTCGGTACAGAAAATCACCGGCTGAAGGAACAATATGATTCAGCCCATCGTGAATCCCACTCGCCCCAGGAGCTTCTTTCCGAAGGTTTTAAAAGATGTCGATGCTCTTATCAACCCGCTCCTGGATGAGATGGCGTCAACGGTAACGATCCCGCGTAAGATGAGTTGTCGGCCAATCGGCGGGGACTCGAGGGCCGCCTGGGGGCATCCGGCAGCGAAGAATCATCGGCCCTAAAACCCGATTTTCGAACTCTCTTCCTCTTGCGCTGACGCTCTTGAACTTGCATTCGTGTACTCGACTATAATTCCCAGAAAGTTACGAGATTCGACGAGCGAGGTTGCCATGAAATCGGTTCTGATCACAGGGACGAGCAAGGGGATTGGATATGAGACTGCCTTGGCGTTTGCGCGCGCCGGGTATCGCGTACATGCGACCATGCGCAACCCCTCGAAGTCGCCTGCGCTCGCGGAGATGGCCGCGAAAGAAGAGCTGCAAGTCACGATAAGCGCCATGGACGTGGACTACGACGATTCCGTGTCGCAAGGTGTCGCCGCGATTCAATCGCACCACGGTCCCATAGATGTCCTCGTCAACAACGCAGGCGTCGAACGGGCGGGCTCCATCGAAGAGCAGTCGATCGATGATTTCAGAGCAACGATGGAAACGAACTACTTCGGTGCGTTACGGTGCATTAAAGCTGTGTTGCCTCAGATGCGGCAGAGCCGCAGCGGGGCCATTATCAACATCAGCTCGGTGGCTGGTTCTTTTTCGCAACCGCCTATGACAGCTTATTGCGCCTCAAAATGGGCACTCGAAGCCATGAGTGAATCGCTGGCTTGCGAGATGAAAGCATTTGGAGTGCGCGTGGCTCTGGTGAAGCCCGGCATCATCGATACGGCAATGGCGCAAAGAATTAGGACAACCGCGCACTCGGAGTATCCGCACGCTGCTCGAATTGCATCGTTCTTCGCCACGACCCTGCAGAACGCGCCCGTGCCGCCTAGCTTGGTTGCACAAAAGGTCCTCGAAATCGCCACGAACGGCACCTGGCAATTACGTCATCCGGTCGGCCCAGACGCAGTGCCATTGATCGAACGGCGAAAAGCAATGACCGACGAACAGTGGATAGACCTGCACTCCGCAGATGACGAGAGATATCAAAGGCTCATAGCAGAGGCTGGCCCGATCAACTAATCTTCGGATGCGCTTGCGGGTTCAACGATTGGCCTACATTTCGACGTGAGCGGCCCTGT
>Ga0070681_10000050_pt1 | contig 82162 bp, 129 predicted proteins | sample KBSC83BmetaG_FD_65650 | JGI IMG/M metagenome (GOLD analysis project Ga0070681, IMG submission 65650) | Corn rhizosphere microbial communities from Kellogg Biological Station, Michigan, USA - KBS C8-3B metaG | ecosystem: Host-associated > Plants > Roots > Rhizosphere | place: USA: Michigan...
CCATCTCCGCTTCACCAGGAAGTGGACGACCAGGAGGAACAACCCCCGTTACTGCCTGTTCGGACAACGACCCCCGAATCGGCATCCGGGCACCCTGAGCAGCATCAGCCTTTGCCGTCTTGATCTTCTCTTCGACGTCAGTGGAGTCACCGAAGATCTTGACCCGAAGGTTGTGCACGGCCTGCTGACCCCGCGTGAACATGCCGGGGATCGAGTACGGGCTGTAGGCCTCGGTCTGACGTCGGGTGTAATCACCAATCGCTCTTGGGTCGAAGCGATTACGGTTCAGCACCGGCAGACCGAGGGTGTCCCCAGCCTCGGTGATCTCCGCCCCCAACTTCTTGAGGGGGAACATCGCTATCCCACGCATCCCTCGACCAGTGGCCGCAACCATCCGCTGAGCGATAGTTGGGTCTTCAGGCGGGGGTGCAGAGAACCGCTGGCCCAACCCGTAGGTGCCAGCAAAGATCCGGTTAGCCGCCTTGGACCGAGATGTCATGTCAATCGGACGCTGGCGAAGGAAGGTCCGCGCACCCTCCTGGTACGGCGTGCCTTGCGGAGCCCGTAACCCGCTGGCCAGACCCTGAAGGGTGTTGGTGCCGGTCATGCCGGAGAGGCTTCGCCATGCTGCTACCGCAGCCAGCAAGGCAATAGAGAAAGCGGTGATGGTGCCGGTCACCATCAAGAAAGCGCCACCAATGCCAGCGACAATGCCAGGGATCGGTCCCATCATCGCCAGCAGTGAGTTGATCGGCCCCAGAACCTTGTTGGCACCCTCGAAGAACAAGTTGAGGACATGCAACATCGGTCCACCAATACGGACCACGATGTCGTTGATCTGGTTGCGGAACTCCTGCATGGTCGAGGAGAGGTCTTTCCAAGCCGCGTTGGACGACTGGGTCAGAGCATTGTTCCGGGCATAGGCAGCAGATGCCTGGTTCATGCTCTGGGCGATATTTGCTTGCCCACCAGTCAGTGCGGCGATGACCCGGATCGCCCGGTTGCCATCAAGACCCAACTGCTGGAGGGTCATGATGCCCTTTTGACCTTGACTCTGGATGGCAGTGAGGATCTGCTCAAAGGCCTGGGCCGGATGGCTCTGGGCGAAGGCCCGGAACTGTGCGGAAGTCTGCCCAACCAACTTGGCGAAGTAGGACAATTGGGCGTTGTTGGAAACGATCGCCTGGTTGATCTGGCTAGTGATCGAGGTGAAGACGTTGGCTGCTGCCGAGGAGTCCGCGCCCGCCCTGGTGAAGGCGGTAGCCAGGCCCAACACCTGGGTCTGGGTATAACCGGCCTGCTGAGCAACGGCCTGAATGGACTGGGCGAAGCCCATGATGTCGCTGGCTCCGACACCGTTCAACTTGGAGAGTTCGATCAGAGCCGAGGAGTAGTTGGAAACGGTGGAGAGCCCTGACCCCATCTCCCGGTTCATCTGCACGATCTGGGAGAGCAACTGGCCAGGTGCGGTGTTGGTAGCAGCAGCCAAGCGCTCTGCCATCACCGTGAACTGGGAGATGTTCTTGGTGCCCTGGATACCGAGCGCCTGGACCTGACCAACCAGCCTGGCGATGTTGTTGGTGGAGTCCGGGATGGACCGGGAGAGGTTGAGGACCTCACCGCGCAGTGCCGCCACTGACTGTCCAGTGACAGCCGAGTTGGCCCGTACCCCCGACATGGCTACATCGAGACGATTGGCAGCCTCAGCAGCAGCCGTAAGAGCAGCGATGTCACTTGCACCGATAAGCACCATGCGCTTACCAGCACGCTTTACCAGATCATCGATACCCTTACCCAGTTTGGTAACGCCAAGCAGAGCGACGTTAGTGGCCTTGGCCGCATCCTGCATTGCCCGCTGGTAGGGGGAGACGTTTGCGGTGAGGTTGACCTGGACGTTACGGCTGTCCATGCCAGCCATCGTGGTCACCGGCGCTCCCTGGTCATCTCAGCAATAGCAGCAGGAACCAACCTGACAGTGGTCCCAGGGAGATTGTCCTTGGTTTCGTTGGTGATGTCTTTCAAGTAGCAGCCCTTGCACCACTGCTCCTGTGGCTCATAGGCGTACTGGTCCTCCGCCCACTCCCAATCGGCAGTGCCACACAGAGAGCAGCGAGCCGCCTCCTCCAACTTCCAGGCCAACGCCTTTGCCCTATCTTCAGGGTTCCAGGCCAAGAACTTGGAGTGCGGTATGCCTAACTCAGTGCAGTAAGAGACCTCTAGTGCGAACTGAGGGTCATACCTCAGTCGCTGTCGGTAGGGTTTACGTCCAGGCCCCTGGTGCAGACATCCACCGCAGCCAGGTAGACGCTCATCAGTTCGCCACGGTTCCACTCATCTGAGTTCCAGATGTTGGTCCAGTCCTCCACCGTCATGGCCGGATCGACACACACCCGAGAGAGCAACTGTGGGGCGAACCTGTCCATGTCATAGGTCATCCCCTCCTTCTTCTGGGAGGGAGTGGGTGGGTACTTAGTGACCAACTTGTCGTACTCGTTGTTTCCGATGGCCCGGAAGAGCAGGTCAACATCAACCGGCCCGTCTTCACCGGGCAGGGAAACGGAAACGGACCTCTCCTGACGCCGCTTCTTCAGCAGCATGTCAGCAGTGGCCCGTTCGCGCTGAGCGTTCGCCATCTTCAGAGCCTCCAGATCATTCTTGCTGGCCATCCCCGGCCCTACTGTTTATGGAGTTAGGGGTCTTGTCGAACTAGGAGACGAGAGCAGCCTCGTTCGGCACCTGCGGCACCGAGCACTGCACCGTCATGGTCTGAGCCGTGTTGTTGGTCATGTTCTGACCGGAGCGAGTCTGCACGGTGACCGGCCAGACCTCAACCTTGTCGCCTGCCATCGGCAGGTTGTTCGCACCAGTGCCACCGAACCGGGAGACCACGAAATACCCCTTGGTACCACGCGGGAGCGTGAGCCAGGCCGTGTCAGTGGTGTCATCCCGGTAGAAATCAGCCTCGAACGTCGCCGTGACCGTACCCGGAATGCTCGTCTCGAAGGTCGAGTCGAAGGACGGGGTGGCAACGGTGTTACCGGTCGTACTCGCGTTCAGGCTGATGACGAAACTAGTAAGGTTTACCCCGCCAGAGATCTCTGCCGCCGTAGGAGCAAGAGTGGGAGAGGCAATCGTCGTCACGAACGTGATGTACGAATGTTGGTTGGGGATAGTGCGTGCCATCAGGCTTCTCCTATTCGCACGACCGCGACGTCAACGACATCGTGATCTCTGCCTGTCTGTCTTGTCGTGAACTACGGGGTCGGCGTAGTCGGGGGGTTAGGCGCAGGCGGCTTAACCGGCGATGGTGCCTTCACCGGTGCCGGAGTGTCCTGGGTACGAAACTCATATGACGGACTGGTATCGGCAGCAGCAGGCTCCACGTCGTTATAGACGCCGTAATCCTCGCCCTCAACCTTCTGCCAACCAAGGTCGAACCACACCGGGAGACTTTCGACCAACACCTCTGAATGGACGTTCTCATCGTAAGGAGCCGCGATCTTGACGACCCGCTCCAAGTCACGCTCGTCGGCCATTGCGAACTCCTTTACCGGCTCGTCCATAGAGCCACGATGTCGGATTGTGCATAGTAGGCAGGATCGGTTTGGTCAATACGTTGCACCGCACCAATGGACTGCACTGCTACTTGCTGAATTCTGCGCTGGTAGGCGCTTCCTGTCCCGGACCACTGGAGAACATCTTGCTGAGCCAAATCAGCGATGGCTTCACGGGATGCATCAGCCATCCATTCGCATTGCTCTCGTGACACACCATATGACGTCAGGTTATAGGGAATGACCAGGTCTCCTTGCGGATCATCCCAAGGTCCTGTTGCAGGCATCGTCTGGATCGGGGTCAGCACCACATAGGGAACGAAGTTGGTCCCGTCCTGATTGGGCTCCCCCTGCCAGCCAGCAACCCCACCCCGAGGGATCTCAGCGTCTCCTACCGGCTTGCCTACGTTGGTCAGCGCGGCCAAGACCGCCTCTGTAAAGGTCCTGCGCTGTACCCCAGCCATCAGTGCCATCCAGTGGCAGGAGCGTTGGTCAGGGTCTCTGGAGCGTTAGGCCCTTGGACAATGGTGGCTACGGCTGCGTCTCCCAGGTTGGAAGCGAAAGGGAGAGCGATACGCTCTACCGCAGGACGCAGGAAGGGCCGAGGAGCCATACCGGGGTTGACCACCCTCTTGGTATAGATCACTCTTCCGTCCTTGGTCTTGAACCGCAGATACTTAGCCCGCTTGGGAACGATGACGATGGGGGAGCCAGGGAACTCGCCTCTGGTCCCAGTACCAAACTCGTTGAACTTGGCGTAGGGCGCAGTGTTGTAGACCGAGCCAGATAGCCCATGGATCTCACTGCCGAATGCGTTGGCCAGTCGTCCCGTCCGACGTGGTGCGTACTGCTGGGCATAGGTAGCAACCTGGGTGATGGCAGAGTTGAGCAGCCCACTGGCCACGGTCTTGAACGCCTCTCCCGAAGCGTTAGCCAGGTCCTGGGCTAGTGCAGCCATCTGCACGGTGGCAGCAGTGTTGTCAGCCATCAACCCTCCACAGGGCCGCAGGAGGGGGATGGCTCTCCTGCGACCTTGAAGATGGTCATGACGTCCATGGTGAGCCTTCTTGGGTGGTCACCGTCAACTGCCGTGAGGGAGAGAGAATGCCACCTTCAGTGACATCAATAACGCGATACCTACGCCCAACCATTGCCGGGTCGTCTGGTGAGGCGGTCACCTCGACCATGTCGTCCACCTTGGGCAGGGGAGCATCCTGTGGGATGGAGACAGTGGACTGGCCAATGGCGGCGAGTCCTCCGCCCACAAGTTGCATCCCGCCAGTAGTGGAGTAGATCCGAGCCGGACCTGACCAGACCACTACCGAGGTATGTGCGGTGCTCATCCCCGTAGTGGAGTCGAAGGTTGGCACCGCAGGGCGCTCAATGGTGACGGTGGAGGTCATCTGTCCCACCGTCATCTTGTAGAGGTAGGACCGAGCCCGAGCAGATGGGACTGGCATCCTCATCCCTCTGCATACCCCCCTGGGGAAGACGGGTCCTCAATTGGGTTAGGGACACCCCAGAAGGGGTTGAGGTTGGCACCTTCCCGACGAGAGTCGTGCATTCCGATCCTGATCCGCTCTGCGTTCTCGACCCAGTCACACCAGTCGTTGGAGCCATCGAACGGAGAGGCAACCCGACCCTTCCGCTTGTTCTCAAGACGGAGTTGCTGAGCCAGTTGCAGGTACTTCTGCTGGAGTTCGGTGCCGGTGAAGTTGACACCATCTGAGGTGTAGGTGACCTCCCTAGCGAACTGACCAGCCAGTTGCTCAGCACCCGCAGCAGCAGCAAGGTAGAGGTTGTTGTCCCACTCAGAGAGCAGCCAGGTGATCTCTTGGTTGGACAGCGTCAACTGGTCCGTCTGGTCAGTGTCGCCCAGGAGGAACCGTACGGCGTCTAGCGGAGATGCAGAAGGGTCACCGCTATAGGACCAAGCCATAGGGTGACCCTTCTATGTTGTATCTGTCTTTAGGAAGCCTGCTGATCCTTGGGCGGCTCGCTCTTGGGAGCAGCAGCCTTGCGAGGCTCCGACTGCTTGGCCGGACCATTCGGATAGTTCGGCCCACCGGGATAGTTACCGTCCACCACAGCCTGAGCGTCCGCAGCAATGACCGGGTCATCGTGGTCTACCAGGTCCTTGACGAAAACCGAACCACGGTCAGCAGTCTCAACCACACTGTTAGCCGGGTCGTGGTCGTCCTTCAACGGGTTGAAGTCTTCCTTCGAGGCGTTACTGCGCTCAACAGCGAGTGCCTGCGCCTCTTCCGGGGACAGTTCGTTGACGTCCCGGTCCTTGTTGTCAGCCATTACAACTCCTAGGTTTGGTCAACCGGGATGGACGGGGTAGTCAGGTCGTCACCCACGGGGCGGTGGTTCGTGTAGGGCTTGTTACCCGCAGCCTTAGTCTGCTGCGTGTAGGCGAACTTCCCCTGCTTGATGTTGGGGTTAGCCGTCCGGGCACCCTGGATCTTGAGGTACCCGGCCGACAGATAGTTGTGCAGATTGCGCCAATTGGCAGCCTCGGGGACTGCGTCACCCGGATTACGCCAGCCAGCGCCTACCTTCAGGCGACGGAGCGCAATGTAGGTGAGCGCAGTCCGATCGAAATTCCGAGACTTAGGCATTAGGCCACCGCGTTCGACCAGAACACGCCCATGTCCGGGGCGACAACCTTCATGTCGTAGGTCATCTCACCTTCGATGCGATCAGAGGCGATGTTCTCCATGCGGAAGTTCTTGATGCGGATACCACGGCGGTTGCCACCGAGGTAGCCATTCCAGGTGAACGTGTAGCCAGCCGCAGGCTCCATCACCGAAGGAGAAGAAGGCGTGTAGCAGAGCAGGGCCGACTTGCCACCACCGATGAAGGAGTAAGAAGCGTTGGCCTCAGTCACTGCCGGGTCCTGGAACTCCGGGCTCTGGGTGAAGGTGGCGTAGGAGACCAGGATCTTCTGCACACCGAACAGAGAGGCGATCAGGTCTTCCGTAACGATGCCACGCTCGGTGTACTTGATCCTGTCCAGGATCTCAGCGTGGTTACGGAGGGCCTGGAGGACGTACGCACCGATCACCATGGTGTTGGGGGCGTAGCCAGTCTGCTGCCGGAAGGCAATGATCTGGCTGGTGACATCCTCAATCGGGCTTGAACCCGCCTGGTCCCACTGGAGGAACTGGTTACCAGTCGGAGCGGATGCAACACCCGTCCGGTCATTGGCCCAGACACCAGTCTTGAAATACTTGTTGTTCCAGTCCAAGTCCCGCTTCAGCAGGAGTTGGTTGGTGACGAAGTTGGTCGCGTCCCGGTCCAGCGAGAAGTTGCTGTCCGCGTTGGCGCGAAGTTGGTCATCAATGTCCTTGTGGACTGCGTACACATGTGCGAAGTACGAATCCGTGTTGACGTGCCAGCCCACACCCGGCGACTCCGTGCTGGGAGCACGCTTCTCGACGTCCGTACGCCGCCACTCCGCCTTGTTGTACTTCCAGTACAGATCGGACTGCTTCTGCACCGGGACAGAAGGAAAGACCTTGTCCGCGATGTAGGCATCCGCCGACTGCATGTAGGCGATGCTGATGTTGGTGAGCGGCACGTTGACGTGCAGATCGCTCTGCGTGGGGTTCATCCGTTACTCCTCAGAGTCCCTGGTTGCCAACGGCCCTTACTTCAGCCGCAGGAGAACAGTGCAGAGTTCTCCAGCCGCTGCCGTGCTGTGCAGTGCATAACCGATCACGTTGGTGCCGGACGAAACCGCCCGACCAACGGTGTCTGACGCCACCGAAGCACCAGCAGCGATTGCACCAGCGGCTTCCACCTTGCTGATGCCAAAGATGCCGACCGTAGCCTCGCTACCGGTGTTCTGCGGCTTGCTCTGGAGCACACCGACCACCGGGTCGGTAGCCGCCGTAGCAAGACCACACTGGTGCTCGCCAGTGATCTTGACGAAGCGGTACTGGAGGCCCGAGTTGTTGGCCGGGGCACCCAGCGTTCCTGCAACACCCGTGTAGAGCGCGATGCTTGCGTCAGCATCCAGGGTGATGCTCTTGAGAGTCTCTTCGTATGCCACTTTTTGCTCCCTAGGTCTTTACCCTGGATTACCGGAACATCCGACGCGACGGGTGATCGCGCATGTATTCGTCATAGGCCCGAGGGTTGTCTGCCAGCACCTGAAGCGTTGCCGCCTCCGGGGTGATGTCCGCTGACTTACCAACCAGTTCCTGAGCAGCAGCCTCGACGCTGGACATCACGTCCGCGTTGTCGCCACCGCCACGCTTGCCAACCTCACCGAAGAAGTTCTGTGCGCCCATGTCAGCAGCGGCGGTGTTAGCCCGCAGGCACTTGACGATGGTCTTGAAGTCTTCTGCGTCGAGGTTCTCTGCTGCCCGCTTGAGCACCGGGCCGAGGTCGTCTGCCTTGACCGGGAGGTTGAACTCCGCCGCCTTGGCAACGAACTCACGCTCCAGGCGCAGGTCGCGCTCAGACTTGGCGATCTCCTCAGCCTGGCGAGCACGCTGCTCAGCCTTGCTGACGATCTCCAGCGCCTTGCTAATCGACTCGCTGTCGGCACCATCGTCGTCCAGCGACTTCGCCAGTTCCGTGAGGAAAGTCGTTTCGTCCATGTCCGAAGTCTCCAGACTCTTGCCGAATGGGTTCTTCTTGTTGTCGTCGCTACTACCGCTGCTGGTGGATGACGAGTCATCCGAGTTGTCGCTGTTGCTGTCATCCCCGCCACCCGTCAACTGGTCCAGAGCCTGTTCCAGTTGCTGGATGTACTGCACAACGTCCGGGGGAAGTGCCTGTCCCATTCCGCCACCCGGCTGTTGCATTCCGCCACCGGAAGGAGGTGTGGGCTGACCCATACCCATCGGCTGCACCCCAGGGGTCTGCATGGTCGGAGCCATACCTGCACCCTGAGCCCCAGGGAAAGGCGACTGCATAGGGTTCTGCGGTGCGCCCATTCCACCAGGGAAGTGCTTGCCTACATCGTCGCCATACTCATCGCCGTCTGTCTCGAACTCTCCATCGAGAACCTTGGATACGACGTTCTTCCAGAAGTCCTTGGACTTACCAAGACCAGACAACTTGGTGGGGTTGATATCCCCGCCCTGGCCCTTCTTCTTGGACTTCTGCGGAGGGGTGTCTTCACCCTCAGTCGTCTCCACACCGGAGATCTTCTTGCCAGGACCGACGTCGCCACTTTCGCCGTTCTCGTCGTCAGTCACACCAGCAGGGTCATCACCAGAGAAGGAATCCAACTTGGCCTGGTTACCGCCTTGACCAAATGAACCCTTCTTCTCTACCGAGAAGAGGTCGTCCACGTTCAAGGTCTCCTCCGGGGCGCGCTTACCGTAGTAGTGGTTGTGAACAACCTGGCCAGCATGAGCACCACCAGCAGCACTACCGGCGATTCCACCCCCAATAGCACCCGCCAATGCGCCACCTTCACCGCCGATCTTGTGCCCTAACTTGGCACCACCAACGGCACCAGCAGCCATACCACCAAGATTCTCACCAAGAACATGAGCGGTAGCGCCTGCACCATGTCCGGTAGGTAGACCATAAGCACCAGCAATACGCGGATGCTCTTTGTAGGTCTGTCGATAGTTGGCCTTGCGCTGTTGCGAGAAAGGCGCAGAGAAGAGATTGTGCCCTTCTGCCTTTTCAAAATAATCAGCAGCCTCAGGTGCACGCTTGGCGATAGAGATGAGTGCGTGCTGGTTGGCACCCCGATCCACGAGACTGACCTCGTCAATCGAGAGGTTGCTCAACTGCTTCACGACCCCACGACGGAGCCTGCGCGAGTTAGCCATTCCTACCTCTCCCTTGCCTATGGAGCAGCGTGCAGCGATATCTAGGGCTTGTCGTCAACTTAGATCGACATTGTTTGCGGTTGCTGGGGTTGTGGAGCCGTTGGGGTATGACTCTGGCTCTGCTGTGGGGGTGCCAATGGGTTGCTCTGACTCTGCCCATTGCTCTGGTTGGCATATGGCCCCATCCGCACGGTGAAGTCCTGAGGTGCTTGCTGGGCCTGTTGAGCCAACATCTGCTGCTCGATCATCTGCTGCTGCCAGCGCTGCTCCTGCATGGTCTGGATGTGCTGGGCCACCTGAGGGGCCAGCATCTCCGTGGCCTGCTGAAGGGCGTACTGCTGATAGAAGCCCTGTCGAGAAGTGGGCAGCCCACCCATCCGGTTGGTGTTGTCTACAGCCTTGTTCACACCACCCATAGCCATGTCAACAGAGGGGGGACGCTGCGGACGCTGTTGCTTACCGGAATGCACTCCAAGCGCAGTACCAGTCAGACCACCAACACCGGCTCCGATACCAGCACCTTCGCCAGGGTGACCCAACTTGGCACCGATGACACCGCCAGTAAGACCACCGACTCCAGATCCCACTGAGCCGTAGACCCCTGCGTTACGACCCTGCTGAGCGTTGATCTGCGGCACATTGATCCCGTGTGACAAATGCTTAGCAAGATCACCAAAGCCTTGGTGCCCAGTGATATCTTCAAGAGTGCAAAGATTGTCGATGAAAGCGCTTACGCTATCGGATTCCTGATATGCCTTACCGATAAGTTCAGCCTCAGGGTCCAATTCGTTAACCTCAACCGACTTACGCAGCCCAGCACCGTGGATGGAGAAACCGGTGCGCTCGCCGTTCTTCACCGACTCCCAGACGTCGGGGTCATTGATCTGGAACCCGGTCCACCATCGACCGGCAAGGTTTTTGCTGATGCCCATAGCCTCACACTTCTCCGGTGTGAAAACCATCGACTCAATCAGGTCCGAGACGTGCAACGGCTTGTCGGACTTCTCGATGACGTTGCCGTACTCGTCCACGCGGGTGTGCATGTCACCACCCACACGGGCCTTCACGACGTAGTCATAGGCAGCCTTCTCGATGTCGTCTGGGTGGATGTAGTCACCCTGAAGATCAACAACCGGCTTGCCATCCATTTGAGTGACAGATGCCCAGCCAAAAACCTGACGCTTGTCCTCGTCAACCTTGGAGAAGTCACCTTCCCAAGTGACGTCAAGGTTCTTCTTGGTACGGGCCTTATGGCCTTCATATGCTGAAAGACCGACGAGCCCTGCGCCAACCGCAGTAGCAGCAACGCCGCCGCGCTTGACTCGCCCAGCGGATCGAGCCAATTCCTTTGCGTTGCCAGCCACACGCTCCATGTGAGAGGCGTGGTCAGCCCAAGATTGCGCTGAAGGATGCACTCGTCTTTCGCTTCGTGCCCTTCCAAGCGGAGTTTCCGGGCCAAAACGATCTTCAGTCGTGAGCGGCTCATTAAAAGCGTGCCGGATAAGAGCATCGCCTTGATTTGCTTCTGCTCGTGCTGCTCGTGCCTTGTGCTCCTTCTCACCGGAATGCGCAAGCGCTGCAACACCAGCACCCCCACCCGCAGTCATCACACCCGCAGACGCGAGATTCTCCCGCTTGCGCTGGTCATCGAACTTCTTCCAGTCCTTCTTAACCGCGTGCTCACGCATCTCCTGGTAGGTCCGCGTGCCCTCATAGACACCCCCCGCAGCAGCAGTAGCACCAACACCCGCCAGTCCAACTGCCTTGCCGGTGGACTTCAGAGCGTGGGGGAGCAGAGCACGAGCAACATGCCGCTCAACCGGATTTGAGGACTTCAGATGAGAGCCGATGTACTTGATTGACTCTCCGGCGTATTTCATCGCCTTGGGGGCCTTAGTACCAACCACTGCTCCAGTCCCAGCAAGGGCACCAGCAGCGGCTAGACCGGCAATGGCCTTACCAGCCTGAGAAGCGTGATGTCCAGTCGAAGAGAACCGTCCGGCATGATCACGAACGTACTCACGACTCTTCTGAATCTCGGTCTCGTTGAGGTTGCCCTTGTCATCGATCAGACCGGCGTCGTACGCCTTCTCGACCAGGTCAACGAATACCTTGCCAACCTTCTCCAAGGTCTCTTCATCGTCCTGAGGACGAATCGTCATGACCTTCTTGCCGCGCTTCAGCGGACGGTTGACGTGGACGTCAGAAGGACCTGGGTCACTCTTCCCGATCGAACGGAAAGCACAGTTAGGGCAAGTGACCTTGTCCATGTCAGAAGTCTTCTTGGCGACGTTCTTGGCCCCACAAAGAGCACCGTGCTCACTGGCAGCGTGGACGAACCGGCCAATCAACTTGTTAGGGTTGTACTTACCAAACAGATCCTTGGAGACGTCTTCCAGGGTGACCTCGTCACCATAAAGATGCTTGGCCAGCGCTACAAAGCCAGGATCAGACTTCCACAACGCCGGAAGGGCAGCCTGGGAGACATCAAACGCCATGGGGTCAGCCTGACCTTTCTACGGTTGCTTGTCGCTCACAACGGTTTGATGGTGCGAGTGCGCGACCTATCTTCCCATCGATACCGACTACGTTGACGCTTCTCATCTTGAGCAATGAGTCGTTGGTTGAGGCTACGGAACGGGTTTGGCTTGGTCTCCTCCAAGGAGCCGACATATCTCGCTGCTGCCAGCCGTCTGGCCTCATTCGTCTGCCGTTGGGCTAGTGTGTTAAGCACCCCACGACGCACAGGCTTGGGGCCTTTGATCCGGTTGATCTTGGTCGGCAAGAACCCAACCTTCGCCCGATAAGCCGCTTCAACTCGATGATTGCCATCGACAACATCAACAGCATCGTCATAGACGTTAAGTTCCACTGGAGACATGCGGTACCCATTAATACGCATGGTGCGAGCCATATCGTTGATATGCGCTTCATTTCCCATGCGATATGACTGACCGCGAATATGAAAGTCCAGGTACTGCCGAGGAACGATGTACGTCCCGCTCTTGACCTGTTTTACCTTCCGGTCTACTCGCCGCAAATGCCGGGGAAGTTTTGGCTGATCTTCCTTCACTCGGGGGAAGTTGGTGGCGGCGACGTAGGCTCCTGCGGCTGCTGCTGCAACGGGAGCGAAGCGTCCAAGTGCATCTCTCGCCTGCGCAGGATTGAATTTCTCGACCGGCTCAGCGCTCTTGCCCAGGCTGACAAGATCTTTAATCTCGCTACGGAGGCGGGCTCTATGGTTCGGTCCTTCATCGCGGAATCGCGCTCGTCGGGTGATGATCCCATGGCGATACCTCTCTTCCGGGACGACTGTGCACCGACAGTTGGGATGCACCGGAGGCACCAACAGCCTGATCGTGCCCGAGGAGGTGGCGATGGCGAAGGTGTCCATCATCCCCACCATCACGCCATCCATCGGCTTACAGATCTTGCAGACCCGCTCATCGATAGCAGTGACCCATACCTTGCGGGCACTCTTGGGCATCAGCCCGGAGTCCATCGCCTCCAAGTACGTCAACTGCCGACCGAAGTTGAGACCAGTGAAGGACTGCACGTCCCCAATCACCGTGGCCCGCTTCGTCAGCAACTGCTGAGCCAGGTCCAGGACGGTGCGGTTGCGTGGCTTGTCCTTCTGCTTCATGAAGGTCATGACGGAGTTCATGTCACGAGGGGCCAGACCATAGAACTTCTTGATCGTCTGAGCCAACGGGTCACTGCGTAGACCGGCGTTGATCAGTTGCGGGACTGCCTCCGCAATCGCCTTATGGCTCTGGTCAGCGATCTGGTTAGCCATCTCGTTGCCATAGACGGACGACCAAGTAGTGGCCACAGATCGCCACGCCTCAGTGCCGAACTCAGCCTCAAAGTCAGCAAACGCCTGCTCTCGTCCCAACCCCGCCGCCCGGACAAGCAGACCACCCGCAGCCTTCTTCAGAGCAGAGGTGAAGGACTTACGGACTGGCTGGAGGTCTTCATCCCGAAAACCACGATCTGACCACTTCTTGGCCAGCCCAGACCAGTCCAACGCCTTAGCAACTAGGACAGCCGCAACGAAGGCATAACCCAACTGCTCAGCAACGTCAGCCTCATCCTGACCCCGCTCCCAGGTGGGCGAGATGTACTCACCTGCAAGCGGGGTCTCGGCGTCGTACTGGGTGTAGTCAACGGTCATGCGGGTGGTCCTTCAGGGAAGTTGCGACGGAGGAACTCATCGGCTTCACGTTCAGCCTGTTGCTCACGCTCATGCGATGACTCCTCCCGACGCCGTTGGGATTCATCCATTTCAGTCTCACCCGCTTGTGGAGCCCCCCGAAACTCCCGCTCAACCGATGGGCGGGAGTTAATCTCTTTTGGGCGGTGAGGCGGTGTGAACCCTTCGATCGTCCCGTGCTCGTCACGATGCTTGGCTTCCAGGTATTGGTTCTCATACCACTGCCAATATGGAAGGCCATCGAACTCGCCTTCAGGGTCGACGTTCTCCCAGTAGTCCCTGGGAGACATACCATTCCAGTCTTCGTCCTCACGCGGGGTCTCGAAGTAGTCAACGAGAGCCTGCTTGTCAGGCTTGAGATTGCCTGAGTTGTGCCGCCAGTTCTGGTAGTTCTTCCAGTTCCGGTAACCCCACCGGGCCTTGAACTCGTCATCGGCCTCGATATCTTCGGCATAACCAGCATGAGGAGCGACTCCACGAACGCTCTCCTCAGTCTCTCCTTGTGAGCGAAGGATGGGCCGGTCGTTGTAGATCTCCAGACCCGTACCACCCTGAGGAGCAACCTCACCGAGGATGTCTTCAATCTCAGCCCGCTCATCAGGGTCACGCTTCAACCGGTCATACCAGTCGGTGTACTCCTGGTAAGCCTTACCACGATCAGAGTTGGGATCTTCTTCCTCGTATTGCTTTGCCCTAAGGATGTCCTTGAGTCTCGCTGCACGAGCGTTTTCACCAACACTGGCGTGGTCAAGAACGGCAGTGATCCACCTGGCGTAAGCAGAAGCGTCCTCATTAGAGAGGACATTCATGCTGCGTTCAATCTCAGCCTGGGGTCGTGTTCCTACACCTTCACCGCCACCAGTAGCAGCCCAGACATTGCGGTCCCGGAACGGGAGATTGGTAGGAGCCTCACCCTCCCGCCGAACCGGAACCCGGTAAGTAGGAGTCCGCTCCTCTTCACGCCGACGAGCAGCAGCAGCGTCCTCACGAGCCTTCTGGGCTGCCCAGACACGAGCCCGACCAAGACGATGTGAGTCAAACTCGTCAAACGAGTGATGCCCACCAAGAAGTTCGTCGTAGTACCCCTGGACTGCCCTTGACGGCTTCAGGTAGTACGGGCGCACATAACCGGGGTCGGTGTCAGCGTCTGAAGCCTGAAGGCCCTTGAGTTCATCTACACCCTTGGGGCCTTCCCAAGAGACGTTCTGGATGAAGTAGGGAAATTGCTTCTGGAGAGTCTGAAGGGCCAGGTAGTAACCCCGGCCATTGAGAGCAACCTTCTCACCAGTCTCGGGGTCGTTGACTGCGCCGTTCTTGATCCGGTCCAACAGGCGACCGTACTTGTCCACCATGACCTGATTGGCGTCACCAGCAGTATCCTTGGCCCAAGCCCCAACCTTCTTGCCAGTCTTGTTGGTGCGCGGGGTGAAGTTGACCCGGTAGATGCCGTTGCGGCTGATGACATTGAAGCCGGTAGCGCCGGTCTTCATCGCCAGAGCGATATCTTCAGTCGTCGGACCACCAAAAGCACGAGATCGGGTGTAGGACCCACCGTTCAGCGAATGCAGGTTACGAAGGTTGAACGGAACGTAGTGGTCATCGCCATAGCCATGAGCCTGCGAAGTGACCTTGCCATTGGAGTCCAGGATGTAGCCGTGCGAAGGCGGAGTGTTACCGGACTTCAGCATCAGGTCGGTCTGGGCAGCAGTAGGAACTGCATCCAGCCCACCCTTTGCTTTGGTCTGCGCAAGGTTCCGGGTCAACCGCTCACGGTATGCAGCAATGTCCTCAGGGTTGCCCTTGGAGTCAGTCTGCCGACCTGACCGAGCAGTCTGCGTCCACTGCGAAGGATCAGCCTGAGTGCCCTTGTACTTGTATCGCGCACGGATCATGTGCGGACCAAGCACCCGAGAGACTTCAGGGCCATGCTTGCCGACATACTTGCCCATGGCGATAGCAACCCTGGTCTTGGCCCCAAAAGGAAGTCCAGAAGTTGCCTCGTGCATCGTTTCAGATGCACTTTCCAGTCGAGTGAACCAAGAGTTCGGGCCGTAATTGATCCGGCCCTGTCGGCTCATCTCACTGACGACTGCACCAGCAGAACCAGCCTGTCGTGCATTGGCTCCCAATGCTTCAGCCAAGTGGACGGTGTCATCCGAACCGGTAAACGGTGCGTGCACACCAGTGATCTGACGAGCGCGAACAACCCGGTCACCACGACGCAACCGAGGAAGTTTCCCGCCAGTCATCGGAACACGATCGACCTTGCCATTGGCCCGGTGGATAGTGAATTCCCACTCCTGGTCGTCCCCATAGAATCCACCACGGGAGTGCAGCATCGCAGTGGCAAGAGATGCCTGTTGCTCACGGTTGGCGTAGGTGAACTCACCCGTCTTGTTACGCGGGTGCAGCCGCTCTTCCCATTCAGCCTTCTCAACCAACTCAGACAAGGCATCGTTGATGTAGGCCTTGACGATGGCACGACGTCCCTGCTGCTGAACCGTGTCCACAGCCTTGTTGTAGAGCGCTTGCAACTCAGCCTTGTGGTGAACGAACTGGTTCTCGATGTGCTGCCGTAGCGCCATCAAGAAGGCATTACGCCAAAGATCGTCGTCCCAATGCGTGTAGACGTATGCAGCAACTTCACCTGCTGCATCCCTGTCGCCTTCGTGATCACCAAGGCCGTCCAAGATGCTGGCAGGAAGATCTTCAATCTCATGGTGAACACCACCAAGGGCACCAACCCGAATGGCAGCCTTCTCTACCATGACAGTCACTGCATGGCTCCGTTCGAGTCGTTAAGCGTCATCATGTCACCGAAGTCTCCACCGCCAGGACCAGCCAGTCCTTGAGTCATCGCGTTGTAGGCCGCTTCCTGTGCAGCCTGCTGAGCAGCCATCTGCGCCTGCATGATGACGGTCTCTTCGCTCTTCTCCGGCAACTTGGCGATCTTGCGGATGTACTCCTCAAGGTCCGGGTCGGGGAAGAACGTCATCCCAGCCTGAGTCATCGCACCCATGAAAGCGCCAAGTTCGGTCAGGTCAGGAGCATCAACGTCTGACGGCTTGATCTCCGGCAGAGTCTGAAGATGCCAGCCGTTGAGAGCGAACAACCGAGGAAGTTCGTGCCGGTTGAAGACATTGGCAATCGCCGTAGCGAATGAGTTGAGGCTGGACCGGAAGATTCCGGTCTTGTCGGTGTGCAGAGCGTAAGAGCCTGAGTCCTGGTGACCGACCAGGATGAAGTCAGCCAAAACCGTCATCAGAATGCGCTGCTCATAGCGCTGGATGATGGCGTCTGTGTCGAACTGTCGGCCTCCTGTGCTGGCCATCAGGTCGAAGGAGTAGAGCGGGTTACCTGACTCTTCGTCGTACGCCAGCGGGATGACAACACCTTCCTGCTCATCCCGACGCACGTTACGGACCATGTCCTTGAACGCCTTGGCGACCTGTCCCTCCTTGGAGGTGGGGTCAGCCATCAGGAACTCAGCCGGGATACCTGCCTTGGGCAATCCGGCCAGGTCACGCTCTACCCCGATGCCTTCGATCTCCTCGAACCGCTTCTTGAAGTACCAAGGGCGGTAGGCGTTGCGAAGAATAGATCTGCCTTCAGGGTTATTTTTATGCAACGCGGTACGGAACAGCAGCGACTTCTGGATCGGGATCTCGGCTCGCTTGTAGTCAGGCGGAGCCAACTGGATCATCTTCTGGATGCCACCGTCGTCATCGAAGCCCCACTCCATGAGCGTCTCTTGGGCTCGAATCGGGATCTTGCGCCAGCCGACCATGCCGTCGCTGAACTTGCTCTTCAGCGAGGGGTTGCGGACGTCACCAACCCGGCGCTTGTAGACCACCTCGTGCCAGGACCAGCCGTAGACCAGCATGGAGAGGATCTCGGAGATCATGTCGTCCCAGGTATGGGACATATCGTCCATGCACTCTTCTACGAACTGAGCCGCCAGAGCGTCCTCAGGGTCCGAAGAAGCCGGGTCAACCCGCCAGGTGACTTGCCGAAGCAGTTTGTCGATGGCCCATACCAGCGACCCCACCATCGGGTCGTTCTCAGCCATCTCCTTGTAGATCTGGATGGCCTTACGCCCACGGAGTTGAGGAAGGAACTCCTCATCGACATACCCACCCCACCTGCGTAGACCGGTTGCACCGATCTCCACCATGGCATTGCGGGGTGCACTCCCCAGGACGTCCCCGTCCCAGCCATCGATAGAGAAACCCACGGTCATGACGCCATCATCACCCAACGCTTAGTGGCTGTCTTGAAGACACGCAACGGATCACTTGACATATGATGCACAATAGGATATGGTTCATATCAGTCAGACAACTTCTATGAAAGGATATGTCATGGCTGATCGAGAGAAGGAGGCCCTCAAGGGTCTCGCCCGTAAGGCCAAGGCCAACCCCCACATCAAGTGGGCTCGCAACACCGTGATCGGCACAGCCAAGGGTGTAGCCATCGCGGCAGCGGCGAATACGGTTGCCGACGCCACCAAGGGCGCGCTGAAGAAGCGCCTCCGGCACCGGTAACAAAAAGCCCCACCCGATCCTTGATCAAGGGACCGGAGTGGGGCTTTTTGCTGTGGACAGAGCACCCGCAACCTCACTCTATCTTGCATCCGGCGTTTCGTAACTGACTCCTGGCGTTCTTCAACCCGCGCCAGTCCGAAATGGTGTTTCCCACCACGACCATCTGGCCCTGAGGGCCTCGGAACTTCCAGTGGTTGGACCTGGCCTTCTCCACAGACCAGCCCTGACCTTCAACGAGTTTCTTTAGGTCTTTGAATTCCTTGGTCAACTCATATCCTCAAGTCAAAGGAGAACGTGTTGGAGGCCGGAGGATGTGAAGCCTTCCCGCCAACATCACGCCATGGGGACGAATGCATCTCTTCGCCGTCAAGTCCGGTACGACCGACGTTGATGGGCACGGCCCTAGGCCGCTTGCGGTGACAGGTATGCCAAGCCAGAGCAAACGAGCAGATGATGTCGGACAGGTGCTCGTCCTTGCTGCGGGAGTAGATCGACTCCACTGAGGCGTACTTGTGGTCGGTGTAGGCACTTTCGATCCGAGGAGCGATGAACTCACCACGCTCTACAGCCGCGATGTATTCGGTGAGCATCTCATCCCGGTCCCGACCGACCATCTGAAAGGGAGTAGACCGCTGGTCAATATAGTCGTTGACGACGTTGCCCACGCCGGTCCCGTCGTGGATGGCCCGATAGCAGTGATACTCGGCCAAGAGTTTGTTGTACCACCCCACCATGACGGGCCAGGGGTGCCGGTTACCCCTTTTGAAATGGACCAACTGCCAAGGTTTGACATCAGTTCTCCATACTGAGATGACGGTAAAGTCCTGCTCCTTAGCCCAGTCCGCAGCAATCACATAGTCAGCGTTACGCCGGTAGTCATCGATGTGATGCTCTTCCATCCCGCCCTTGCGCAGGGATGGCGACTTGATCGGCTTCTTTTTATCGAACATGTTCTCGACCGAGTCGGTGTCCATGGCACGAGTGCCCAGGGTCGGCTCTTGCAGGTCGTACTCAACTGACCACATATGAGCGGAGACTTCTTGCTTCTTCCGCTCAACCGTCTCCATCTCAAGCCAGCCATCGATGGGGTTGGCTGATTCCTTCCAGCACCACTCAAAGACCGGCCAGTCGTTCTCCACTGCTCGCTGCAAGACCTCGTACATGGTCTTGTCCGGGTACTGGTGGGTGGAGGACATGACGGTCTGGGTGTCCAGGCCCCGACCAGGCATTGGCTGGCCCATGGCAGCGTCCAGGATGCCCAGGTCCATCTCATCGATCTCGTCTAGCCGAAGACGTTGAGGGTGGGGACCACGAACAGTGCGCTGAGAGGCCGTAAGAGGTCGAACACGGGCCTTGTTGGTCAACCGCATCTCTGTCGGCCCAAAGTGCGCCAGCATGTGACTAGGGGCCAGCGGTGAGTCCCAGTATTCGTAAATGGCGTCGTGGACGTTCTTGGACTGGTTCTCAGAGGCACCCAGCAAAGAGATGTCGGCGCCTAGAACCACTGCCTCCATCCAGGACAAGGCAGCCAGGGTTCTGCTCTTCCCTCCGAAGCCTCGGGACGCCTTCCAAATCGACACCGGAGACCGGGCGAAGAAGGCATCAGCGAAAGCCTCGAAGGGAGAGCAGTGCTCAACACACACCGAGTTGCGCGGGATACGGATACCCGTCAGCGTCCAGGTGAGTTCGTAGAGTTCGTCGTCAGTCTCTGGAGGTCGCTGGATGACAAAGTCAGCAGCAACCGTCATGACTTCAACTTCCCGCAGTCAATCGGCTTCGGCTGCGACACGAAATAGTCGTGCAGAGCCTTCTGGCTCTCCAGTGTCAGTTGAACGATCTGCTTTTGCTGGGCCGGAGTGAAGTGGACATTCAACTGACTCAGGAAGGCTGCTGTGATGCCCTGTGACTCCTGCTGAAGGGTCAACTGCCGCTGGAGGTAGGTCCGAGTCGCCTGGTTCTGTGCGTTGCGCGTTTGGCATGTCCCGAACGACTTATTGATAAAGGAGTTCTGGTTGGAATGGTCGATGCCGAGCAAGATACCGAAAGCGACCAGCGCGGCTACCACAATAAAGGATTCGATACCAAGAATGATGTAAAGAACCTTACGCTTAACGAAAACAGTATGAAGTTGTCCTACTTGAGCGTTTAGATTCTTTACCTCAGTTATTAGTTCACGATGTAGAGATGCATCCCCATTGCTGCCGTTAGACGGCGGTGTCGTCTTGGTCGCCATCAGGGTTCTGCTCCTCCGCGTAGTCCTCAAGGCGCTCGGCTAGCCGCTCCAGCCGACGAATCGTTCCCAGGATGTACTCCTTGAGGTCATCATCATCTGACGATGAGCCACTATTTGCTCTCACTCGGTCACCACCACTGATGCGGTCAAGCCGGAATTCGAGGACTTTGGAGCACTTCCTGAGATCGCGTGCGTAGTCGTAAGCAGCAGACCCAGCAGCGCCATGATGACCGCCCCAACTACCAACCGCCAGAGCCATTTCTTGTCATCCTCCAGGTCTTCAATTCGCTTGCTCTGATTATCGATGACAATCTTCAATTGATCTTGCTGTGCTGTCGCCGTCTCACGATAGGCGTCATAGAGTTCCTTGCTGACAAACGTCTTAGGAAGATCATTTGCCAACTGCTCGAATCGTTTGAAGACGTCGTCAAGACGGCGAGCGACCTCGCCAAGCATGGGCTTGAAGTCTGCGTCGTCCATCTTCAGACACCGTTCTGCCTCTTTTGGGTCTCCTCAGCACGCTTTGCTGCCTTGCCGTAGAAGACCACGTTGCGGGGACCAATGAGCATCTGACAGCGTGCGCACTCCAGCCACAGGCAATCCACACTGTTGGGACAGTGCCGGATGAGTTTCTGGCTACACCCCTGGCAGACGATCTCCGTCATGTCCTCAGCGTGCGCCTGGCTCATTGCGGTGTCTCTGACTGGATTACCGGCTTTGCCTGTTGATCCTTATGCCTCAACTGCACTCGAAGCACCGCAAGTTCACGGTGCATAGCGGCGATCTGCCCCAGCAGTTCGTCAATTACCTCACCCGCGTCTACTGGCTGATCCATCCCCATTTCCCTTCACCAGATATGTATAGGGTCCATCTCCGTGTAGAGAGTATTCGCTCTTGGATGGTTCGACCTCGAACGCTTCGTTCCGGCGTGTCGCCATAACCAGCCAGGTGAATTCGGTGCTGTCGGCATTGCCTTCGGTGAAGCCAGCCGCTCGCCCAACTGCGAACACACCGTCTTTGGGTGGCGAGGCCACCAGGTTGGCCACCTCGGTATGGCCATTGCAGACCTCATCCGAGGGATAGCAAGGCGTGTAACCGCACTTGTGGACTTCAGCAATGGGAGTGACATGCACAGTGGCAGTGCTTTCGTCACAGAGGGCGGTGAAGTAGTCCGGGAGATGGATCTCTGCGCACCCATCGACCAACTGCCCTCGGCCCCGGTAGAAAACAGCACTCTCCGGTCCTTCAATGGCCCCATGGACGAGGTACTTGCTCTTGTCGGTGGGGTGGTCGATGACGAAGGTCTTAGTGCCAGCGTTGACCCTGGTGTTTCCGGCAATAGCGCTGACAGCAGTGCCATCGACATAGTTGACCAGGTAGGTGGTAGAGCCACCACCAATGGTGGGAAGAGTGCCAGTCCAGTCATTGGTGTAGGTGTGAGCCGACGTGATCATCACGTAGCCACCACTAAAGTCAGCGTGGCCGGTACCAGCGGCGTTCACACACCAGACGTTGTTCCATCGGTTAGACGATGATCCGATGTCATAGGCGGCAGAAGCGCCAGGAACCCAGTTACCAATCACCTGTCCAGTGAAGTTAAGGTAACCAGCACCTGCGTTGAGAAAAGCACCACCACCTCCACCACCAAACAACTGTAGTGAAGCCGTACCGCTCTGAATCATAATGTTGTCGAATGCTGAAGCAGAACCATAAATGCTTCCAGCAGCATGACCATTTACCCATACCTCAAATGCATGGGTACTGGAGTTAAGCACCACCTGTTGGTTGGCTACTCCAGTTGGGTCAGTGCGAATGATCTGTCCATCGATGGCACCGTCAGCGATGTGAGCCGAGATCACGACGGCATTGAACTGCACGTTGTCTACGTTGATCGTTCCTGAGGCGGTGTTCACCGACACTGACGCCCAAGTAGCCCCAACCGGCACCGTCACCTGACCGGACAGAATGTAGACCGCCCCTGATGAGCCGCTGGTCCAGTTATTGACCACATAAGCCGTACCAGCAGTGGCGTTGGTGGAAGGAAGAGTGATGTTGTTGGATGAATCGATCACTTGTGAGTTGGAGACAGTGGGCGTGTTCCCCACCTTGGTGGCATTGGTGTAGCCCTGTGTAGCCCCAAAGGTGACAACCAGGCTGACAGAAGGTGCAGCCGTGCTGGGTCTAACCACCGCAGCAACGTAATAGGTCTGTCCTGCTGCCACCGGAAAAGCGTTTGAGGTCAAATCAGCGTTGCCACTGAGGTAACCCGAGACAGAACCATCGATCACTGTGCTGGCATTCAGAGTGGTGTTGCTGGCAGTCCCTGTCCCACCGAGGAAGTTGTTACGCCACACCAGAGTCGTATGAGCGGTTGAGTCGATGTCCTCGAAGTTGCCGTTCAGGACCAAGTTCCCGCGCAGGTTGCCAATAGTCAGATCAGCGGCAGTGATCGACCCAGCCTGGATCTTGTCGCCTGTGATGGTGTTAGCAGCGATCTTCGCACCAGTGATGGTGTTGGCCGCTATCTCGTTGGCTGTGATTGTTCCCGCTGCGATCTGTGCTGCTGTGATCGTGTTGGCAGCAATCTGGGTTGCAGTGATGGCGTTGGTAGCGATGTTGCTGGCAACGATGGTTCCAGTGGCTACCAAGTCCCCGGTGATGATCTGGGTGCGCTGCACATCCATCGGCACACCAGCACGGTTGCCGAACATCAACAGGTCATCAGGTCCAATGACCGGAGTGCTTCCTGACCAGCCCGCCACAGTGCCAGCAGTAGTTGCGCTAGTGGTGGGCTTTGTGTTGTTCGTGACGACTTGTGGGACACCGCTGTTGTAGATCCACGCCACCCAAGCCGCCGCTGTGCTACCCGCAGCAACCGCATAGGTGACGCCCTTGTAGGACATCGAGAAGGCTGTCCAGGAGATCGATCCCGCGACAGGACTATTGGCGGTAAGGGTCGGATAAGCCATCAGAACATCACATGTGAGGGTGAATAGGTGTCAGTCACCAAAAGCGAGTAGTCAGCCACATCAATGGTGGTGATCTGAAGCGGCGAGCACTGCACCTGAGTTGACGGTGCGCTCTGGTCACCCTTGAGGTTCACTGCAACCAAGCAGATGTTGAAGACCACGCCGTACTGCTGGGTGGGATAGACGAAACTCCCACCCTTGTTGGGAGTGGCTTGGATTGATCCAACCTTGGTTGTGTCATCCGGGGTGAAGTTCGGTGTGGTGGAGACATGCACATCGACATGGTCGTAGTCCGGTGGCCGGTAGTTGGTGTGATCAGCGTTAAGCCCATCCCAAGTCACCCAGATGCCAGAGGGAATGCCCTGACAAGAAGGAGCCGAGGGAACAGGCGGTGCACCAAAGTTGCCAACTGCTGTGGTGTCCAGCGAGTTCTGGATGATCGAGGCGAGCAGATCAGGGGTGACGTCAGTAACCCCAGCCAATGCCATCAACAACGTGGCGATGGTGTCATTGATCATGGCCTGGATCTGGTCTAACAGCCCGGTGTCATCGAACCCCTGGATAACAGAGTCAGGAGAGGCACTGAGCACCTGATCGGGATCGATGCCAGGACCATTGGCCTGGGTAATCCGAACAGTCTCGATTGCCACGAGGCAAGCCTCCATCCCCTATGCGATCTTGTCTAACGAACCATCTTCCAGGTAGCGCCATCCCAGACCCTGATGACAGCGTCAACCCACTGCACACCATCCCAAGCCCTAGGAGTAGAGATTTGCCAGGTCGCACCGTCCCATACCTTGAACATCCCTGCGACCAGGATGACTCCGGCTTCCACCGTCAAGGTGCCATTGGCCACCATGGTGAGAACAGCCAGAATGAAGGTCTGAGCCGCCACAGTTAGCCCAGCAGTTGCTGACATATGAGTAGTAGCCAACTCGGTATCACTCGGGATAACTGACATACCAGCACTTGCTGCCATAGCCAATACACCGATGATCAGCGCATTGAAGAGCCAGCCTGTATTGTTGCCGTTGTTTACCGAGTTGTCACCGGCATACCAAAGGCCAACGCCAGAACCACCACTTGGATCTTGAGCAGTGATGTCCTTGATGGCCAGGTAGTCCGAGATGAACGGTGTGGTTGCACCTGAAGTTGGACGCAGCAGGGCTGGAGAGCCTGCAACAGAAGAGTAGAGAGTGATCAGATTCCCCGCACTGCCTGTGACATTCCAAGCCCCGACAGTCGTAACCACAATCTGTGGAAGACGCAAGGAACGCCCAGGGGCAATCTGCATGACGCCGAACGTCATGGCGTTCTGTATCTGCAACTCAGCACTACCTGAGCCGATGAAATCGACCATGCCGATGGAGTAATTGGCTCCGGTCATGTTCATCTGCACGATGCCGGTGACAGTTGATGCCCAACGCACCGTACCAAAGCCAGTACCTGAGATCACTGCTCCACCGTTCCAGGCAGGAGCAGCGCCCGTGAAGACAATGGTCGAGTTAACAGCGTTGATAGTCAGGTTGGTTGCGCCATTGAACCCAAATGCGCTACCGCCAGTGGCGGTCAGAGTCACAATCGATGTGCCCAGGTCAACTGTACGCACACCAGACCCGGCTCCTGGCAACAGACCAGGAGCGATGTAATTAAAACCATTGGTAGCAAACATACCGTTGGTAACAGTCACACCAATATTTGATGAGGAGAAAGCATCACCAAGTGTGTATGAGCCACCAGGACCATTAACGATCAATGACATAGTGATAACCATGCCAGCACTTGTGAACGTATGCGTCCCCCGACCAGCCAATGTCCAGGTCTGTGTGCCACTGAATGTCATAGCCGAGATCATCTTTACCGAGCCAAATGAAGCAAACGGCATGGAAGAGTGACCCCAAACTGGTGAGTTCGTCGCACCCGTCCAATCGATGTCCTTGCCAATACGAGGCATATCGGTCGTAACCGAGGTGCTCGATGTGAATGAGTTGGCGTCGAACCGAACAGAGTCTTGTGCGAGTGGCACACGGCCACTGCTGGCAGCACCACCAGAACTGCTTGCCCATTTCGTAATGTCACTAAAGTTGCCAGCGGCCCCTGGAGACACCCAGTAATTCGTCATAGCAGGCGTGAAGATGATGCCACTGTTGCCACCACAGTCACCCGAGTTACCTGTAATCGCTGACAGATCCCAGTCGGCTGCACCAGCCCCCGTAATGTCCTGCCAGTCTGTGTTCGCCGTGACCACATTCGCCGCAGTAATAGTGCGTGACGAACCAACGGTATTGGACTGAACAAGTATCCGGTTCAGAACACTGTTGCCATTCACAGTCAGCGTGTTAGTGATCGTCGCTGGTCCAGTGAAGGAGAGAGCGCCGGTCTTACCAGCGAACCCGTTCATGATGACGTTACCGAACGTGCTACCACTCGTTGCTGCAACAACTGAGGTGCCATTACCCACTGGGGTAAAGACGATAGTTGCACCATTCCAATTGACATTGCCGGTGGCGAAGTTGGCGTTTGAGTCCGTCATTGTGATGGTGGCTGTGTTAGCAGTGACGGTGAGGTTGTTAGACGTACCGGTGTTCCACGGCAACCCGCCGCCACCAGCACCAGTCAAGGTGATGCTTGATGACCCCAACGTCAACGTCCGCACATTGGTGTTAGACGAGTTGAACGAAGCCATTGTGGCGTTGAAGTTGTTAGTGAGCCAGGTCCCGTTAGTTACCGTCAAACCACCAGTAAGTAACAAGGCATCAGCCTGTTGCACTGTGATACCTACGCCAGAGAAGCCCAAGGTCTGAATGGACTTACCATTACAAGTAATGATCGTGCTGCTCTGAATGATGACACTGGCTCCGGTAATACCTGTAGTCATCGTCGCGCCTAACGTAACCGCTGGACCCCACACCTGAATCGAGTTAGTGGGAATGTTGATCGTTCCGGTGAAACCAGTCGCATTAAGACTGTGACAAGGAACAGTGGCACTAACTGTCGTTGTGCCACCACTACTGTTGCCGTCAAAGTAGACATCGTCACTGCTTGTGGGAACCGAAGCACCACTAGGGCCACCTGAGTAAGTAGACCAGTGCGTTGTGGTGACTCCATCCCATGTCCCTGTGCCCAGCACCCAATAACGCCCAGGCGGATAGACAGCACCAACAGGAACAAGCGCTGCTGTTGCAGCAAGGCTAATAGTTCCAGTCGTAGAGACCTTGGCAGCAACCGTCAGTGATGTGGTTGCACTCAACGCCATCGCCACACCGATGATCACTGTCTCGGTGAGAGTGGTTGTCGCGTGCATGGTGATTGAGGCAAGAGCGGTGTCTTTGCCAGTAATCGACACCGCCGTGGTTGCAGTCATATGAACTGCTGCTAGCGCGGTGTCTACTGCACTCACCGTCGCCGAAGCAGCCCCATGCATAGCAACAACGGCTACAGCGGTATCAACAGCAGCAACAGTCTCGACGGATGTTGCCGACATCGAGATACTGGCCTGGTCGGTGACCAGAGAACCAACTGTCATCCCGGCAGAGCCGGACATGGCTACTGACCCGAGAGTTATGACAACAGGATTGGCACCCAGGATGTAATGCGGATCAACCACCCCTGGCTTGACGATGTAGCGAGGAGTTGGTTGGGACCGACCAAGGCGAGCCATTAGATGAACGCCGCTCTGTTCACAGCCTGCGAGAAGACAGAGCGCTGTCCCTTGCCACCCATATAGACAATGTCGAACTCACGAGTGTCAACACTGCCAAGGGTAAGTGCAGCGCTTGAGGTGTTCTCTGATATTCCTATGGTCTGGGAACCACCATTTGTAAGTTTTACCCAGATCTCTGCGTATAGATAGACACCCTGATTGAAAATCCAATCACCATTACTGACACTTCCAGTAAACGTGTTGGTTGTTGCTCCACCACTGGTGTAAGAGAGAGTTGGACCGTTAGTAGCAGTACCCATAAGCGAATAAGCGCTTGCTACTGAATCATATGAATAAAGACGACAGTTAAAACCGCCTGACGCAATCGTCTGACCTACGCTAAAAGTAAGAGTGAACTTGAAGGTAAAACTACTACCGTTCGAGATACGAAACTCTGGAGCGCTACCAAGAGCGCTCGACCCGCTGGTGTCATAGTGCCAGCCATGCTCATTGCCAACAGTGGGGTCAGAAAGACTCAGCGCGTTCTCCCAGGTCCCACTGCCATCGGCTTTGACTCGACCCCAGTGATTTGCAGTAGCAGTAGAAGCCACTGTGGTAGTAGCAGTTGACAGAGTCGTTGTAGCAGACCGTAATGAGTTTGCACCGCTGCCTGCTCCCACAGCGGTTGAAGGAAGACTGCCGAAGAAGATTGAGTTCGACAAGGATTACTCCTCGAACTCGATGTTCACCGCCACTGTCTGCGCCTGGGGAGCGTTACACCGCACTCCAATGATTGTGCTGGGCGGGAGATAGACCTCCCGACCCAAAGGCAACTGCTGGATCACACCAGCGGTGCTGGGCACGTACCACGACTTCACCACTGTCACAGTGCCAGCAGGCTCAACGGTGTCGTTGGTCTTAGCCGTACAAAGACTGGCTCTGTTCTGCGACTCACCATTAACCCGAGTCGGAGTGAAGGCTGTGCCAGTAGAAGCGGTGGTGTAGCGCACCAACTCCACCAACATCTCAGAGTTCTGCGTGGTCACACCGTTCTTAGTGGTGATGTCGATCGAAATGATCCGAGCCGAGACGGTAGAACCCGCTGTAACCTCAGCAACCGTCTTGGCAGTCGCTGCTACCAGCGCGACACCAGACGCAGTAACCACATAAGTCTCAGCCATTACGACAGCGTCTTCGTGTAGGAGCCGGACGCAATGGTGAAGGTGTCACCAGCGTTGGTGGTCTTGTTCGCGGTCAATGACCCGAACCAGCGCCTGACCGGAGTGCCTGCCGAGTCAAATTCGTCTACTCCCACGATGGTGGCAGCAGGCATGTTGGTGTAGGTCAGAGCCACATTGGACGAGATCGAGCCTGCTGAGGCAGCAGCACAGGTCAAGGTCTGACGTGCATATGACCCACCAGTTGCTTCAGTCCCAGCAGCAGAGGCTGTGCCGATCACTGTCACCAACGCCACCTTGATAGGCGTGGTTGGGTTGGTGTAGGTCGCTTGTCCCGACGAGGCGTTGAGCAGCGCATTGGCCTCAACGGTCACCAAGTTAGCCATTCAACTCACCTCTCGCATGGGCAGCGTGCAACTGGTCTGCCTCATCAGCGTCAACAACGTCATAACCAGCCTGTTGAGCAGCACCTTCACGAGCCGCTCTGGCGTCTTCCTTGCTCAAGGCCCGTCGCAGCACGCCACGCTCATCTGCCTCGAACTCACCCGGTTCCAATGTGACCAGGTGTTCAGGCACATCTACAGCGTCTACGGTCTCCTGGCAGTGCTCACACCCCATGTCGGCGTGGCACTGGAAGTGGTAGGACTCGTCAACCGGGTAGTTGACCTCAACCTCTTGGCCTGACGCAAGAACAGCATTCCTGCGCTCCATCCTGAAGCCAGACACGAAGTGGTGCGGTGCCTCATCTTCTTGATGGCACTTGGCACATGCACGCAAAACCATATCGGCTCCTACGATGTGTCGGCCCAGACAAGGCCAACATACGGGCTAGGGGGTGGTGTCGGTCCTACAAACAGGTTCTGTGGCCCAGGTGGTCCTTGTCCTGCTGGTGCGCTTACCACTGTCGTTACCGACTCTCGCACCAAAGCAATGGGCACGTCTGGGACTGTGGTGACCAAGATCGTGTCCTGGTCAACGACAGTGAGGTTGTAGGTAGGCATCAGGCCACCGTCACCTGCGGATCGATGGTGACAGAGCCTTCAAGGATGCGATCACGGTCGCCATTGGGCATGGTGATGTAGAGGTCGTAGAGCGCATTGGACACCGTCAACGGTGCAGTCAGCGTCTCATCAATGAGAATCTCGATAGTGCCAGCAGGTCCACCAAGAGTGATACCACTTGTGTCATCGATATCAATCAATGGTGAACCAGTATCGGTATTGGCGTGTTGTGTCCTGATCTGCATATGCGCATGAGCGCCAGTGAGATCGATGGGAGCGCTGGCGTTGTCTGTCCAGGTGATGGTCAGCCGAAAGGTTGCTCCTTGCTCAAGGGCAAGGTTGTACTGCGCGGCTGGCATGGGCTAATCCTGCCGTAGAAACCAGTGCTTGTCCCACTCAGCCATGAGCGGCGAGGAACTTGACCATCTGGGAAGTGCCATCAGTGTTGGTAAGAGCAGCAGTCCCTGCCATTGCAGCGTCTGAATGACCTGCTGTGGTGTCACACACGGCTGTGGTAGCCCCGACAAGGCCTGCAAAGTGGGTCACTGTGCTCGGCAACACGATCGTGTCCACGGTGGAGTAACAGAGCAGAATGGGACCGGAGGTGGCAATCACTGCGGCCACAGCGGGATCTGAGGGGTTGGAGTTGGCTGGCAACGGCACTGTGGACGAGGTTGAGCCTGCTGCTAGCCCCCAAGCCGTGTTGATGTTGGCCTGAGTGTTGCCACCACGGTTGTTGTCCCGAATGTCGTTGAGATCGTTTGCGGGGATTGACCCCACCATTGCAGCGACTCGGGTGGGATGTGCAGCCATATACATCAAACCGTCAAATGCACCCATAGACGCACCGATGTAAAGGATCTTGTCGGTAGCACAGCCCAATGTGCCTGCGAACACCCGAATGGTGTCGATGTCAGCGACGGACTCGGTGTGTCCCCAGTTCGGGCCATCAAGATCAGTAGCAATGACGACAAACCCTGCCTGAGCCATTGCTGCACCCAGAGCCATTTGGCCAGTGAGGTTGGGATTGACCCAGTCCGACGTGTGCTGCAACTGCCCATGACCTAGCACCACGACTCGCTTGCCTGCATAGTTGCAGCGCGGAATCATGATCAAGTCGTTCTGGCCAGCAGTGATCCTGCCCAGGCCATACGAGATGCTGTAAGGGATCACAGGACGTACGACCGCATCCATGTCGGGAACGAAGCCGAGTTGAGCACGTTGACCGACCCAGCCACTGTCACCTGTGCAGTGATCTTGAAAGTCGTTGCTCCGGCCAGCACTCCAGCCCGATAAGCCTGGCTGGTTGGCATGATGACGGTCTTCACACCGGCTGAGATGGTGTTGGGCAACCTGATCGAATGCTGCATCACTGCACCACCACCGGCTGTGACGTTCATCAGGTTGAGTGAGAAAACTCCATCTCCAACTACTGACTGCTGGAATGTGCAAGCACAGTCGATGTAAACAGGCCGTGATGTAGGCCCAATGGTAAATGTCACACCAGGAACATCGGCGGTAGAAGTACCACCAAAGGCAAGTGCTGTAGCAGTGCCTGTGGTGTTGGCGACGTAGACCAGTTCGCTTGCACCCGAAGGTGGCACAGCCACCCATGCGCCTTGAGCAGCGTTGTAGACAACCGTGTAGCCATCAGTGGGAGTGGACGGGAAGCCCGCTGAGACGGTGATCCAGCCCATCCTGATCATGGTGGAGATGGTGTTGCTGCTCCAACCAGTGGTGGTGACAGTGTCACCGGCGTTGTAAAGCACACCGCCCAGCGTGAGGGGGCGAGCAGCAACGTATTTGGCCATGACCTAATCCTGACTGGAGCCGTTGCTGTTGTCCTCAGCCCTCGTGCCTTGCCAAGCCGCGAAGTGTGACCCCATCAGTGCATAGACGCTGAGTAGCACCAAGTAGGGCAATGAGTTTTTCAGACTAGTCAGAACCGATATCGGGATCATTACTCCCCAAAACACCGTCAACCAGCCGTGCAATCGCTTGTAGAAGCGCACCGTTGGCTTCGGGCGCTTCACTTCCAGCCTTTGCCCTCAGCCCAATGAGTAGCCTCACCGAAGAACTTCTTGATCGATTCCCACATAGCACGATCAACGTCGTCAGGAGTAGGAGTTGGCTGAGGCTGTGGCGGTTGGGGGCTGGGTGGCGTTGGCTTGTCTGGGCTTGGTGGTGCTGGTGGTGTTGGCGTTGGTGCTGGAGGGGTGGGTGTTGGTGCTGGTTGGTTTAGTGGCACGAAGACGGTCACGTCACCTTGCTCGCCAAGAAGCCGAGTCACATCGCCGTACGACATAAAGAAGTGACCTTGCACACCCCAACCAGGCCCCCATGAGTTGACGAACTCGATCAACTTCGAGTCAACATCAACACCAATGGCCTCAAACTCATGACCACCACGCACTGAAGCGTTGGGCGAGATCGTGACCAGTCCATTTCTGTCCGGAGCGTCCATCGAGTCGTACCAATTGACCCCGATGATGCATGGAGTGACCTGAAGTGCCTTGAGGAAGGCTGTGAGGCTGAAGCAGTGCTGATAGCCGGAGATGTAGCCAGCCTTCTGGCACACCTTCGCCACAGCCAGTCCGCTACTGCCACGGTCGTTTGTAGGCCATGGGGCTCCGAAACCATCAATCTGTGTGGCTGCGGAGTAGATCGTGAGCGCTTCGTTCTCATCAAGCACCAGACCCGTTGCAGCCACATGGAAAGGATCGGTGCCCATATTTCCCGTAGCGGCGTTGCCTGTGCATGAGCCAGTACCATCGTAAGTTTTACCCCGAAAGGTGATGGTAAGGTCCTGGTCCAGAACTGGACTCTTACGTTCGTGCCGTGCTGAGGCAATAGTCGTAACAGCATCAACCGTGAAGGGGTATTGGCGCGACTGATCGTCGTGATGCAAATTACGACCCAGGTTGCCGCCGTCACCTTGATTCCACGGGATAAGTTCCTGCACCACCGCCATGTCTTCACTGTCCTCTTCCGGTTACGGTGTTGTCGCGCTCTCAGCCAATTGTTGTAGTCATCCCGAGCCTGCTGGCAGATGCCTTTCGGCCAAGTGCACAGTGGTGCAAAGACGCAGTGCTTAAGACAACTGTTGCTCTGTCCCCTGGTTGGCGTGTAGAGATTCGCAATCCCTGGCAAGTATCTCTACCACAAACTTCTTGCCACAGACTGAGCACTGGTTTCTTGCAGCCATGCGATCCAGATGCAGTCGTTGATCCATGCCAACCACACCTTATCCATCACTCATCATCCCCTTTAATGTGGGCACGTTCTCTCATAGCAGGCGTCACAGAACTTCCAGGTATTTCGTTCATTGCGTCCAGCATGAGACCAAACCATAGTTTCACACCAAGGCGCGTCATCAGCCTTAGATCCGACGTATCGGCAAGCGCACGGTGTATCCCGTTGCGCATAGGATTGGCTAAGGTCAACTGCCATCCGCGAGTCGCCATGTCTCGCACTGTGGAGGCTTGGGATCTCCAGAGCGCCACACAATCGGTGGCACGTCCTTGCACACGACACACTGGATCTCCCACAGACCATCAGGTGCTTCAACCATCTTGCCTGTGTTGTCCCTTGTCCATTGGACAGGTGTGGCATCGAGCCTGTGAATGGCCTTGATCTTCTCTAGCCGATCTTGAAGCGCGTTGATCGTCTCACTAATGGTTGGTGATTCCATCGATGAGATGTTGCCTGGCACCTCTTCATACTCATTCACGCCCTTGATCAAATGCACGCCTTCATGATTAAGACGCTGCTCAAGGTGTTGAAGGCGTTCTCTCAGATCAGCGGTGTCATCAGCGATGATGCGCTTGATCATCTCGATCACTGCGGTTGGCTCAGCCATCAGTCAAGGCTCCAGTCACTGCACACCAAACGGTGATGGGTGGAGACGTCATAAACACGGCAGTGACCGAGTGGGAAGATACGATCTGTTCCCCAAAAGTCACAGTTCCCGCAACTTGGGATGACTTTGTACTTCTCAACCTGACGCTGGGCAGCAGGAGTGAGCGTCACATAGGTCATGTGCCGACCTTCTCATCCGTCCCATCCCAAACGAACTCACCATGCTCACCAACAGGACGATGCATATGACAATGCACGCAATAGGTCGCACCATAAAACTTTGGATCACGAGCATAGGTCTCAGCCAATGCTCTGCCCATCGTTGTCACTGAGCCGCAAGTCAGGTGCTTATAAGCCGACCTCAGTGGCCGAACGAATCCCTTCTTGCGCTCTTCCTCGCTCAGCACGAGGTAGGTGCTGGCCATCTCTACCGGCTCTTCGTCCACACCACGCCTGAGTTCAGGGTGGTTGGGATCACTGGTTAGGCCCATCAGAATGGCGGATAGTCGTCAGTAGTAGGTGCAGGTTGATGTGGATCAATAGCCGCTACATCGATGGGCACTGACACCATCTCGCTCGGCACTGTGATCACCGCTTCAGGTGCAAGCGGCATGAAGGCAGCATCAGGGATGTCGAGGGTCAACTTGACCACTATAGAGCCTGAGCGTCCTTTGGCCTGTGTAGGCCGTGACTGGGTGACCGACTTGGCTTTGATCCCAGTCAACTTGTCCTTGTCCCAGTTGTAGCGCCCAAACGTGGGCTCAATCTGGACATAGAACGTCGTTTTCGCCATCCCCATGACCCTCCGTAAGCGGGCTTTGGTCTAAGCCCCTGATTTTTGGAAGAATGATCTTGTTAGATCACTCTCTGTTACCGCCAACCGCCTCGTACGATCCAGATCACGAGAGCAAGAATGGCCAGAATGACCAGGACGGTGATGAGCGTGGCTTCCATGACTGCTCCTTAGTCGATGTAACGGTCCCAACCCATTGCCTTGAACATTCCCCGCTCAGCCTCGTTGTAGGCCTTCTGAGCAGCCTTCCAACGCAAGTAGACCTCTTCGGGGATCTCAAAGTCCTCACCCAACTGTTGGGTCTCAATGAGCCATGGCCAACGCTCATCCGAGGTCAATCGGACAATCATGCTGGCTTGGCTTCTATCGTCTTGGGCAATTTGGAAGCCTCACGCACGCGCCTGAGGCCTGCAATGAAGTCTTCTGTGCTCCCACCGATGAACACCGCTGTGTTGTTGGTGGTGGCTGAGACGTCCTGTTGTGCCTTCTTCTCCGTGCCTGTCAGGCGCATTCTCAGCGTCATGATGGCCAAGATGGTCTGCATCGCCTTGTAGCGATCCTTGGTGTCATCCTGGATGTCCTTCCAGCAGATCAACTGGAGCATGTCCAAGCGCTCACACTCAAGGTCAACGATGTCATCGAGAGTCTCGGTGTCGATCTTCTTTCTCGACTTCCTCACTACCGTCTGAGCACTCTGAGCGCTTGAGTAGCCGAGAGAGGCAGCAACCTCTTCCCAACTTGCCCCAGCCATGCGAAGTTGCTGGGCATACCACCAACGAGGTCGATAGACAGGATCTTCGTCCGCGTAAGGGTCTGGCAGTTGGAACGGGTTGTGAATCTCCATCTCGGTCATAGCGACCTGATCATCCTTTCGTACGCCCGCACACGCCTCAATGCCTTCTGTTGTACCCGCTTGCGCAGTCGTTCGCATTCATCGCAGTAGGTTCGCAGCGGTGAGGTTCTAACGCTCTCACCTGGGCTTTTGGGTGCCTTGAAGTTCTCTCCACACCTTGGACACACCCGTTTGATCACTGCTCCTCCACAACAGCCATGTCCCTGAGCCCATCACATGAGTTACACACAGGCTGTGGACGTTGATAAACGCCGTTTCCCAGATAGATCGCCAGCACGCTCTTGATCTTGTCGTGCTGCGAACAACTCTCATTGGTGCATTTGACCAAGATCCTCACGACCCAAGAAAACCACTGTGGTTGACCTTTGTCCAGACGACACACTGGTTTCTAGGCTCCACAGTTGTATTCTCTACCATACACTGCTACACTTGATGCATGGACGACTACCAGCCCTTATGGGCAGAACCCATCATCAGCACTGCTGACATGGTTGCCGAGGGTGATCGTCTTCTCTGTCCCGTCGTGGATTACAGCGCCCAAACGGACTACTACGAAGTGTTGAAGCGTGAGTCGCTCAACGGCGCACTCATCTTCACCATCGAAGAGGTCCTCAGCGTTTTCCCACTGACCAAGGCCAACAGAAAGATCATCAAGCATCCAACTGACAGCGTTGCCTACCAGAAGAGATTGGAGTAAGTCCATGAAGCATTGGCCCCGTCATAATGACGGGGCTTCTTGCTTTTATGGCTTCTTTATGCTACATTTGATGCATGACAGGTGGGGAAGCCTGTCCAGAAAGGAAGAGATGACACAGGATCAGAAGATCAAGACAGCACTCGAAGAACTCAAGGTCTCTGTGGGGAACTTGAAGCGCCTGACCAAGGAGAAGCCTGAGATGGTCATGTCTCATGTGGAAGTCCGAGGATGGGTCTTCGCCTCCCAGATCCACCTAGAGAACCTCGAAATTCTGCTCCACGACCTTCAACCCACACTCTTCTAGGCGAAAGGGGCCATCATACTGTTTCAGCAGTGTGTTGGTCCTTTTCGCTTTCGGTTATTTGTGATATGGGTTTCAATAGCGTATAATGATCTTCATGAAGATCCACATTCTTCGGACTCAACCACTCGCAGAGAGATCACAGGGCCTCTCTTCTGGTGAGTTCCGGGTGAGTGGACTCCTCATCGGCAAGGCCCCTGGACTCTTCTCCGGTTCAGGGGCCTTCGTCGTTTCTTGCCATATCTATGGTATCCGTGATAAGGTTTTAGGTGTCATAGCACCGAGAGTTAGGAGCAAAGCATGTCCGTCGCCGTTGCGGAGGCCAAGAACCTCCAGTCAAACGACACGAACACCGGCTGGATCACACAACCAGTGCATGGCAACAGCAAGCGCCAGTGTCAGATCAGGCGCAACCGGCAGGCCTGTGGCAATCGCGCCACGCATGTGACTACTTCGTCCAAGGCCGGTAAGCGGGAGCGCTACACCCAGAGTGGTGTGCTCCCGATCTACCACTGCGACGACCCGCGTCACAGCGCCAACGCGCACAAGCAGGTCACCGAGTTGAACAACACGTTCTGACTGGCGTAGAGGCCCTCGTATTGCGGGGGCCTCTTGCTTTATGGTAGAATGATCCCGCTGGGCCGTTCTACCCCCGTGGGCCGGTCCAGCACAAAGAAGCCCCGACCAACGTACATAGGTCGGGGCTTTTGTCATGCCTGGATGTGGCCTGACATTCCCTTCACAGACCGCACCGAATTGAACGGTGGCACATCCAGAGTCGAGAGCCGGGGAGTCGAACCACCGCACTGAAGGGCTTATGAGACCCTTGTGGAACCGTCACCCTCGTTGAGAGGCCGCTCCTGCTCGGACTGTGCATCGAGGAAGTACGCACAGGACACGATTGGAGTCGGCCTCTACCTTGCTGCTGCGCTTTCTATGTACCACACTATCCCCCACTTATGTCAAGCCGACTCACACAGTGCCTCCGGCTGTGAGTCACGACGTGCCCACTGAGCGTCATTCTCTTTCCACCATCGCATCCGGTCACGACCAGTGCTTCCACCCCATACCCCATACTCTTCATGGTTGACCAATGCGTACTCCAGGCACAACTTCCTCACTGGACACCTATCGCACACAGCCTTGGCCTTGTTCGCTTCACTCATGGTGAGCATGGGCCGATGACGCTTAGATGTTGACTCGTCCTGTTCTGCCCCAAAGAACATGTCCTGGGGTAGATCCTTGCACCTAGCCTCTTGATGCCACTCCGGCATGTGATGACTCATCGAGAAGTCCACTGCGGACTGCATCGACTCGTGCGAGAAGTCCTTGCCCGTAAAAGGCAACACAGGCGGCGTCTCGCAGGTCTTGGTCGTCTCCGCAGATCGACGCGATTTCGGGCTTGTTCTCATTGAGCCAGGTACATACACGCTGTTTGTCTGAGCCCCCATGACCGATGACCTCCGCTTTCCAGACTGCAACGGGAACTAGGTAGACGTTCCGCTCCATCCCAGCGGAGGCTAGAGCGCCCATGAGCACACCAGCCGTACGACCGATCTTCAGTGCGGTTTGGATGTTCCGAGACTTGCCCAACAATGGTTCTTCGATGCACACCACGTTCGGCTTGAGCATGTCCACAAATGGAAAAGCCTCAGCAAATAACCAAGCGGCTATCTGCTGAGGCTCTATGGTTTTGCTAGGTACTTGGACCTTCTTTGCTATCCCGAGGTCTGGACCTATGGCCACCATCGCTAGGCTGCGATAGGCCAGATCCACTCCCAGGCTGATCATGAGCGTCTACTGTAGCCCACTGTGACGCATGTTGACATGGGCATCCATAGCACTCGGCGTGTCGTCCTTGACAACAACCAGGACAAATCACTGCTCCAACCTCTCGTTCATCCTCATTTGCTCTACCGTAACAAGACGTGAGCCCAACTCAAACGAACGCTTGGTCAACTCAAGGAATGAGCGTAATTCACCGGTACGAAATCTATAGTAAGAACTACCCTTTTCGATATCACCCTCGCGCTCACCTTCATGGATAAGCATGTCCAACTCACAGGCCCGAGCGAAGTAGGCGTTGCTGATCTCCATCAGGGTGGCAACACCGTTGTCCAGTGGACAAGGCACTCTGCCGAGCAGGATGTCGGTGTATTCCTTGAGTTCCTTTGACAACTCATCCACACCGGGCAAGCCGTACTTGAGAGGCACATCACGAACAATGGTGCCGAACTGTCGCACCCGTTGAGGGTGCATCCGTCTAATTCGTACGCCCTGAGTCATTGCTTGCTCCACAAGTGGTCAAGATTGCGTGGGCCAGATCGATTGCATCGGGGATGGCCATTGTCATGCTGAACTCAAGATCACCGGTATTGCGGTTGGTGACTGTGAGTCGGTAGTCGCCGTCTTCTACCTCGTGATAGACGGTGAGTGCTTGAGCCGAATTCCATTCTTGGTCTGTGGCCATGAGCCAGTCTCCAAACAGATGTCCTTGAAGGGGCATTGCCGATAGCGGGTGCCTTCGTGATGTAGGCAGTCATCAAGAATCTTGGGCAACTCACGCTCTTCACGATGATGCTTCAGGGTTTCGAGTTCACCGATGAGTTCTTGACCAAACTCGTCATCCCAATGAACCACCCACTCGCGCCATGACTGGTCGTCTTTGCACTCGTAGATGAGAGACCAAGTGTTGATCCCTGTAGCCAGCATGTAGGAATGAATCTGGAGAAGGTGCTTGACCTCTGGACCATCCTCGCACGCCCTGCGGAAGCCACGGCTATTAATTGACTTAAGTTCCCAACCTGCTCTAGCAACAGTTGGATTGAGGATGCCGTCAATGGTTCCAGTGACTTGATAGTCATCGATTCGGCAAGGAACCTCGACCTGGGCAAGCCAGCCAGCGTCAAGACCCATCGCTTGCCATTTGAGATGAGTCCACGAACCATGTATGAAGGTCGCCGCCTGATCCGAGGTATATGACTTATCTCCCCGTGTTCCCAGGTAGCCGAACAACTGTTGGCGAAGACATCCACCACGCCCAGAAGCAGAAAAGGTGAATCGGCGGTCACGGTCACCTTCTTGCAGTTGCGACACCACAAACCGTAGCGTCTCTTCGCTGAGTACCACGTCTCCTTGTGATCGCTTGAGGTACTGCTCATGAAGTGGACTCACCAACAGCCCGCGCTGTAAGTCTTTCAGCATCCTGTTGAGAGCCACGTCCATACCTCTTTGCTAGATACTCATCTGGGCCTGTGTAGACCGGGATGTTGAGAAACCTGTCCCATGTCACATTGCCTTCTATCAGTAGCCCTGTGTCATAGGCCACAGCACCATCAGCACTGCGATGACAGTCAGAACAAAGATGAATGAGATGGTAAGTCTCTCCCACTTTGTCAAGATTGCTACCGCCTCTACCCTTGGTCAGCAGATGATGGATCTCTGTCGCCATGTTGGGGCAGCGATACGGGTGTCCGTTGTCAATTGAAACGAACGCCTCACACCGCCCCAACGAACGGCGGAGAATTGCTCTACGGAGCGGTAGATCCACTATCTTCCTCAATCGGCTCAACCTCAATGTTGAACCCATAGGCGTAATAGAACGGGTTGCCACAGGTCCAATCTACGGTGAGTTCCAGCACATCACCCATATCTGCATAGATATGCCAAGTGGTGTACTCACCTGTAGTCCCCACACCAGTGATGATGTGGTCAACCTTGTCCGGGTGTAGCAGGAACTCTCTTACATCGGTGTAGGCACAGCAATCACCCTCACCACGCAAGAACACACGGTGACCATTGTCCAAAGTGATGATCGTGGTTGATTCACCACCGTAGAGACCGTGGTAACCATTCTGGTCAGAGCCTTTGTCAACACTGACGATGCGATGGCCAACTACTGCTTCTTCCAACGCTTTCTTGCTTTCGACCATCGTGCCGTCATCAGCGTCTTCAGGAAGAACTTCCTCGGGGTACTTCGTCTCTACCACAGTGTCAACTGCCCATCACACTCGGGCTGCTTCGTCGCCCAACTCCCCGAGGGCTCCTGCTTCAAGGAGTTTGCCCAGGTGTCCGTTGAGGGTTCGATCTTTAGCCCAAGACTTTCCTCCGTTGACACGTCTTGCCATGCATCGTTTGAGGATATCGTCCACGGAATCGTACGGTGCATTTGCTGCCAACTCCTCTGCTGTTCTCGTGCCAATGCCCTTGATGGACACCAGACCACGACGTACTGCGTTTTTGCTTCGATCGATGGAGTAAGAGCGCCCACTGATGTTCACATGTGGGCGAAGAATCCTGATACCCATCTTGCGAACCGCGCTGACGTATTTGGCTTCCTTCTCCGTCCCTTCGGACGTAGCGAGAAGCGCAGTCGCAAACTCAAGCGGATGATGGGTCTTGAGATAAGCACAACGATAAGCAAGTAGACCGTAAGTGGTCGCGTGCGCCCGTTTGAAGCCGTACTTAGCGAATCCTTCAATAGCATCCCATAGGAAATTGAAGTCCTCATCACAGAGGTCGTGGCTTCGTCCCAAATCGCTAACGTAGGAGTGATACCCAGCAATTGTGGCTGCGGCTTTCTCAATCTCCGACTTCTGCGATGCTTTAACTGCCTTGAGCATGTCAGTGAGCGAGTCAGGGTCCATGCCCAAGTCACGAAGGATGGCGATGACTTGCTCCTGGAAGATAGGAATGCCATACGTCTCCTTCAAATGCTTCATCAAGATGGGATGGCGCTGTGGTTGCTTCTCCTGACCACGTCTACGTCGGAGATACAGCTCCTTGGCTGCATTGGATACACCGGGCCGATAGAGCGCCATCAGCACAATGATGTCCTTCAGACTTCGGACTCCGAGTTCTCGACAGCCACGCTGAGCAGTCCAGCCTTCCAGTTGGAACACTCCATCCGTGGCACCGTTCCGGCACGTAGTGAATGTCCTGGTGTCATCAAGGGGAATCCAGTCCAGCCCTTCTCCGACATCTCGTCCCAATAAGGAAGAGCACTGCCGCAGAAGGGACAAGGTACGTAGACCAAGGACATCTAGTTTCACCAACCCAAGCGCTTCAACGTCATCATCGTTGAACTGTGAGACGTAGTGGTAGGACTTGCCCTGGTCTTCCAAGATGATCATCTTCGGCACCAGCCGGTCGATGTCGTCCTGTGATGAAGTGACGATAACTCCGGCTGCATGGGTGCCGTAGTGATTGAACACCCTACGTTCGCTCAGAGCCAACAACTGACCACGAATCGGCTCAGGGATGTCATGGATGCCCTTGATTGCATCCAACTCTTCCTTGGGCACGCCTCGGGCTCGGGCGATCTTCTTATAGGCGACGATGAGCGAGCCTCGGCCCACACCCTCGCTCTTCTCATCGGTGTTGATCTGGTAGGTCGAGTAGTTGCCGATCTGCTGCACGTTGAAGCGAGTCTGGAGCCACTCCATCAGGTCGCCCCGACGAGTGTCCTCAACATCAAGATCAACATCAGGTGGCTTGGCTCTGTCCCTGGCGATGAACTGCTCGAAGGTCAGACTGAACTTGATCGGGTTGATCTGAGTAATGCCCAGCAGCCAGCACACCAGCGAGCCGGATGCCGATCCTCGGGTCTGTGTGAACACATGGTTCTTGGCACACCAGTCGGTGACCTCTTTGACCATAAGCAGATAGCCAGCAAAGCCAACATCCTCCAAAACGGACAATTCCTCAGACAGCCGTTCTTCATAGGCTTTCTGCCCAGTTAGGTTCTTGTAGTCCATTCCTTCCCGGCACAGATCACGTAAAGTGATCATGGGGTCAGGGACGGTGACCGGGATGTTGAAGGCGTAGTTATCCAGTTCGGGGATGGCTAGGTCGTGGAGGTCCCGTAGATGTCGGAAACCGTTCTCCGCCTCTTCCCAATGCCGGTGCTGATGGTGTGCACGCACCCACTCAGTGCCAGCGAGATGGTAGGAGTCACCTGGAAAGACAGCATCATCAGGGTCAGGGCCGAAGGAAACGGCACGCTTCAAGGCTTCATGCACAGGCTTATCCGTGGCCTCGCAATAGTGGGCGTCCTGAGCGATAAGGACGGGCAAACCGAGTTCTTGTGCGAGTGCGAACAATGCACTTGTGATGTCGTCCTCACTCCAAGACTCAGTTCGCTCGATCTTGTGGTTCTGGAGTTCAACGAATGTGTTGGGGACGAGCCGTGCATACCGTTCGAGGACATACCGAGCCGCTTGCTCGCCCTCGTTGATGAGAGTCTGAGTAAGCAGCCCGAAATAGCAGCCCGTGGTGATGGCCAAACCGTTCGTCCAGCCGTGCTCATTCCATTCAGCAAGGTCGGTAAAATCGACCAACGGTTTGAAGTGGAAGTGTTCCCGAGTATGCGAGAGGCTGCCGAGTCGAACAAGCGCTTCATACCCCGCGCTCGTGAAGGCAAGTAAGCCGGTGTGATAGCGCTTGGTCTTATTGGCTATGTGCCGTTCTCTGTCCTGCACGAAGTAGAGTTCCACGCCTGGATATGGCGCTATACCGGCCTTCTTGCACTCCTTATACAACTGCACCAGACCACCCATCGCCCCATGGTCTGTCAGTGCAAGAGCATCTTGGCCATTGGCTACAACCGTCTTGACCATATCTCCCACAGTGGGAAGAGCGTCATTGACGGAGTACATGCTGTGTGCATGGACATGGAAGAAAGAGGAGGGTTGACGCTTCGGCAGTTTGATACCTGACGGCTTCCCAACCGGTCGGATACGAATGCCTTGCATCAACCCTCCTCAGCCTCTATGCGTCTACGCCGAACTCAGACAACAGCCAGTCCAACAGGTCCTGAGCGTTGTTCTGAGCCTCGGGAGGCGCTTGCAGATCGTTGTCCTTGATGAACTTCTGCAAGTCATCCAGGTCCATCTTCTGCAACTCTTCGATGGAAATAAAGTCCCCATCATCCGAAGACATCTGGCCATTGCTGGCCCCAGAGAGGTCCTCGGTCGGATGCAACTCCACTACGGGTACCACTGTTACTGGCCCGCTTTCCACCGTGCTCGGTTCGGGCTGCTCCGGCACGGTGGTCAGAAATCCGGCTTAGCCTCAGCCACCTTCGCCTTCTCGATATCAGCACGATCTGCAAGTTGGTCAACATAATCGGTGCCGAATGCCTCCGCGAAGGACTCGGTCAGCAACGGCTCGGGGTCGATCAACTCATAACGAGAGAGATCCACCGACGTCTTGTCCTCAGCCTCAACGTCATAGGTGGTGTCCAGGCCCTTACCAGTACGGATCAGAGTCATGTCACGGTCCAGCAGCGTGCCACCGTTACGGTCGCACTTGTTGGTGACCCGGTTGGCCAGGTCCACCGGCATCTTCAGGCAGATGACCTTCCCTTCCTTGACGTCCACCACCGAAGCGGCATACCGACGAGAAGACTTCTTCAACTTCTCCGAGTCGCTGTTGCAGCCTGGGCAGGTGTCGTCCTGCGTGCAGGGGAAGAACTTGGTTTCATCGCTGTAGTGCTCGCGGAACTTGTACCAGTCCTCCGGGTTCTGGAGGAAACGGACCCGAAGGTCCTTACCGTCCTGCACGTTCTTCATGAAGTTCCCTTGGCCTGACGACCGCTTGATGTCCTCACGGACCTTGTCGCCAGCCTTGCTGCCAAACGCCATCTTCGGCTCCTTGTGGTCTTAGACCTTATGGTTGATCGGATAGAGAACTCGCCTGCCGTTCAGGTATTGCCGTAGTGCTTCAACATCTTCATCGGTGTAGAGGTTGATCTCGATGTCACCGAACGGCACCTTCAATGAAGGAGCGACACCTTCTCCACACACCTGCTTCTTGGCGTACTTGCGGATCGCTTGGACACTCACCCCCAATACCTTTGCTGCCTCACTCGCCAAGTAGAACTTGCGGTTGTGGTCACGCTCTAGTTCGCGCACCCACTTGGTTACGGGTGAGAGCCGACCCACACCATCCTCTGCCGTAGTGCGAACCACGTTGCCCTTCAACTCCCTCAGAAACAGTCGGCGTGCCTGGTCCGCAGCAGCAGGCACATCCCCCGGCCACTCACTCATCCGAGAGGACAGCCGAGAAACGCAAATGGGCCTTGCTGGGGACCACAGAAGCATGTTGGGCAACCACGTTGATGTCGATCTCGCCCTCGTCCACGGCCTTCTCCAACTTGACCTTGTCGAGAGTCTTCTTCGTGATCTTGTTCCACAACGATGCTCCGAGTGCCTTAGCAAGGCCTTTCTCGTCGTACCGAGTCAGGGAGCGTTCAACAACAGTGACCTTGGTCTTGCCGTCTGTGAGCGTCTTGCGCCCCAGCGCTTCCATCTCCTTGATGAAGCGCTCTTGCTCATCCTCGTAGCGCTTCTGCGCAGCCTCAGCCTGAGTCTTGAGACTGTGCACCAAGAGAATGCCTCTGGACAGCATCTCAGCGTCTTGATCACGCTTGACGATCTTGATCCCACTCACTGACATCGACTCTGCTCCATTCCCCTGTACTGCTGGCCACACTACACCACTGCTAGTCCAAGTCAACCGACTCGCCAATGAGAGTTCTACGCCCTACCACCGACAGTTCTGCAACGTCCTTTTCCACTGCGGAGTTCCAGACCACAGTGGCCAGATTCAGTCCACAGAGATCGTCACGCTGCCGGACATCGCAGAGAAGGTCTGACCCGGCTTCGTCGTTGTCGAAAGCGCATACCAACCGCTTCGGTTGGAGACGGCGGAGGAGGCTTGCTTGCATCGCTGACAAGTGGCCCCCGAAGATGGCCAAGGCGAAGATTCCGGCGTCGTAGAGCGCCACAGCGTCCAGAGCACCTTCCACCAAGACAATCTGCTCTTGGCCGTACGTTGCTTCGTGATAACGGAAGAGCAGTTGATGCACGTCAATACCCTTGGGGTATACGTACTTCGGTTTGCCTCCGTCCAGCCTGCGACGAACCACACCCAGCACGCTGCCATCGAGGTCACGTAGGGGATACGTGAGGCAATTCGTCTCATAGTCGTAACCCAATACGAAGTGGTCGATGGCGTCTTGGGAGAAGCCACGTTTGACCCACTCAGGATGAGCGTCCCGTTGTTGGTAAATACGTAGCCAGGACTCTGGTTTCGCATGATGGACGCCATCTTCTTGTAAACGATCGAGTTCTCGTTCGACGTCCTTGAGAAATTCTGAAACGCTTGGCTCAGCGATTGGAACGCCATTGAGGAGTTGAATAACACTCCCGCCTCGCCCGCATGAATAACAGACCCAGAGGCCTTTACGGACGTTGACGCTGGCACTAGGGGAATTACGATTGTCGTGCTCGGGAGAGAAGCAGAAGCACTGCCACTCGTCTCCGGGTTGTTCTCTAACTCCGAGGACATCTCGGATCGCCTCCTTTAGGTTCACTTCAAGTGTGAGTTGTAGAGCACCCAATGGTCGTTGGGCACGGTGACATCGAGGGAACGGTTAGCCTTCCAGCCACAGTTACAACTCACCGCGATACCACTGCCAGCACCAACACCACTGTTAGCAACATTGAGCACGATCTGATGAGGCAACTTTTCATCCCGCATAGTGATCTTCCTCATGCTGCTTCCTCCTGCTCACACAACTTGCGCGGGATGTCAGACTCGATGCGCAACCGGTAGACCTCTTTGGCTCTTGCATTCCACTTCTCGTAGACCTTCCACTCCATCAGGAAAGTAGGGTCATCGAGTTGCTCTTGCACCCGCTGCACATATCGCTGAGCAAGATTGATGTCGTTGTGCTCATAAAGAGTGTGAAACGAATAGGCACCATTGCCTTGTGGTACACACCGGAAGTCGTCACCTTCATTGACAGGTCCGGCTAGTTGGTACTTCTCGTTTCTGACATCTCTACCGTAGATACTGCGCTTCAGTCGTCTCTGTTCGTTGTATTCGAGTTCATACTTCCTCTTCGAACTCGCCTTCCCTTGCTTTGATGATTTCGGCTTGTTCTCTACTGATTTCCTCGAAATCTCCAATGTTTGGGTAGAACTTCGAGAACCAGATGTCGCCGGATTGTCCATGTCGGTTCTTCTCCAATGAATAGACCATCGCCCCCATACCGAACCGCTTCTCTGTCACTACGCAGTCGGCATCTCTACCAAGTGAGTCACTACCAGCCAAATTAACCGCCTTAGGTGGACGCCATGAACCTCTTTCACCCTCACGATTGATCTGTGCAGCCGAGAGGATGGGGACATCAAACTGACAGGCCACTTCCTTGACCTCTTCAACCACCTGAGCGACGTTCTCCCAGGACTGGGTGTACTTGTTGTTGGAAGTGGATGACATCAGTCCGATGTAGTCGATGACACCGAGATCAGGCTCATACTTGTTCACCAGTGATGCCACTGTTCGTGCTGTGACTCTTCCTCGTCTCCGGTCACAAATCCTGAACTGTCCTGGCACTTTGTCACTGATGTCATTGAGCAACTGCTTGTATTCGATCAGATCAAGGTTCCGACCCTTGGCCAACTGATCGTTGGTGATGGAGTAACCGAGCAACCTGGCCAGGATGGTCTGAATCCTGAACTCGATCTGTCTACGGTTCATCTCCAGTGAGAACATGACAACGCTCTTACCAACCATGAGGTTGGCACAGATGTCGTTGAGCAGATCCCAGGTCTTACCTTGACCCAACCGGGCTGCTTTCAGCCATAGATCTCCACCCTGCATCCCGAGGGTTCTCTCTTGCAGGGTCTTATGCGCAAAGACAGCACCAGGCTTGACCTCTGACTCACTACGGGTCAGAGCGAAGTCGAATGACTCTGAGGAATCCCTGATGCTGTCTTCGATGGTGTGTGCTGCATCGATACCTTGACCTATCTTCATGGTTACTTGCATGAGATGGTCAAGAGCGTCTTCTGGCTCGTCTTCCTTCAACTTCTGAGTGGCTTCACGGATCATCCGTGCTGTAGCCCACTTCAGATGGTTCCGCTTAACTTGGTCAACCGCATACTCAACATCGGTGTGCTCACTGATCTCGAACTTGCCGAAGATGCTCTTGAAAGCACTCACTGATGGTTCGGTGCGGTACTTGACCTTGTAGTCCGTCAGCCACTCATACTCAGCCTTGTATTCATGAATGTGACCGGTTGTTACTCCAAGTTCCTCGGCTTGTAGTACGTCACCGGTGTTCATCAACGCTGAGATGAGAAGGGCTTCAGGGTGTCGATCACCCATCTGTCCATCCCTTCGCCAGATGCTCATCGTGCTCTTGATCGTCGTGTTTGTCATCAACTAGTTGAAGGCACAATGCGCCCCCTTAGAGGGCCGAAGCCGCGAGCCATGCAGGGTGCTGGCGATCCAGGGACACGAGGCTGATGATCAGTGATCTGATGCCGCCCTGTTACTCCACATGAAGCCCGGTTCCCACTTCTACGGCGTGGGTCCAGCGCCGGAGTTGACGTCGGGCGGAGCATTAGGCAAGATGGCCTCATTCTGTGAAGGAACGAAGCCCCTTGACCTTGGCCGGGATGGGGGCTTCGTTGTGTCTGGGGAGAGTTCTACACCCAGGTCTCCAAAACCGTCAAGGATCTCCTCTTTCAAGAGCCCCGGTTTGGCAAAGGCCTCCGGGGCTTTTTGCTGTATACCCTTGACATATGGTCTATGGTCTGTTATGTTTTCCCTATCGCAACAACCTAGCCCGGACGCCGGGAGATATGGGTGAGCGAGAGCACTTCAGACCGGAGAGAAAACGACCCGGTCAACCGGAAGGACAACCGGTCTCAACCCGACCAGCCCAGTCGTAACTACCGGGCCAGTGCGGAGCAACCAGCCGCCAGAGGGAAGATGGCTCAGCCCGAGAAAGGTGAGCCCTCGGTGATGGAACTGGCCACCGAGCGAACAAGAGCCAGCGGTAGTGGCACCGATGTTGGTCGAGTCGGCTAAGAGGGGACGTCGAGCCTCCCACTACCACTACCACCACCTCACTTGATGATTGGGCCGACTGACACTCGGCCCTTTCGTCGTATCTGGACACACTAGGGTCCAGTGACGTATACTTTGATCAGTGCCACTGAGGTGGTGCTTAGCGTCTCCTCTGTGCCGGTGGGAACCTGCCAGAGTGCGGGGGAGTGACGGCAAATGAGTAGAGACGCAAGGCTATGCGCCGATCCCAACGACACCATTGAGTGTGTCGAGTGAGACTTCTGGGTGATCGTATTTTCACCGCTAACCCATAAAGAGGGGACGACGTGCCTGCCCGTTTGAGTCGGGCCATAGCCACTTGAGCAAGGTCAGGGAGGTTAATCCTTGAACTTGCTCACCCCGTACTGGTTAGGGATACACACGGCTGGACCAACCACGAGCCCTACGTGCCAGCATGGACCACCGCCCGTTCGAGTCGGGCTACGGGGACTACCTGCTGATCGAATTGGCGTGGCAAAGGTCGGATTCGGTCAGTAGCCCCAACCCCCCCGGACAGGTGGCTGGGGTGGGAGAGCCACGGGCCTGGCTAAACAGTGGCACCCTGCACTGAGAGCATCTGTGGGAGACCCGAATGCTGATCGACACAGGTGCTCTCTGTGGAGGGTTGAACCCCTCAATGTCACCTATACAGGAGTGGTAACGCTAACGGAGTAGTTAAGAGCCAGCGATCCTTCGGATCTAAGGCGTCTAGATCAGTGATACATAGGCTGACCGCGAAACGATAGCAAGTCCCAGGCTGGTTAGGTGGCTAACAAGGCCCCCTGCCACTCAGAAACCATAGAAGTCCCTACGCGGCGTTGGTGGAGGGTGGAATCACAGGGGGTCTTGTCATGCCCAAAGTCAGGTATGCATCATATGTTGCATGACTGGTTGACATAGGGTATGACTGCTGCTACACTTGAGGCACAGCGGGAAATACCCGCCAAGAACCGAGGAGGTTCAATGTCCGAGACGCCAACCAGCGTCCCTCCGCCCCGCAAGTCGCCTGCAAGTGGTGACAAGCCGGTCGAGGACAAGGCGGCAGAGACGGTGCACGAGACGACCGACAAGGTCGCCTCCGAGGCCAAGGGCTTCCGAGCCCGAGTCCGCGCCATCCGCAACGACGAGGACATCCGTTCCCTCACCAAGGACGCAAAGCCGTTCTTGGCTGGAGCGGCCATCGTCGGCGGAGCGTTCGTGGACCCGGTGCTCACAGCCACTGTGGCCGTCAACCGGATCGGTCGCCGCATCCAGACCGCTTATCAGCACACCAAGGCGCACGAAGCGGCGCACCGGGACACGACGGAGTCCTGACGGATCGAGGCCCTACCTACCATTCGCTAGCGGTGGTAAGTGGGGCCTCTTTCGTTATGCCTATAGCAAATACCATGATCCTATGCTACACTTGATGCACAGGTGCTAACCAAGGAGGAAGACATGGCATTTGCGACCGACGATCGCGGCAACGTGATCTACCGAACCACCGAGATGGACATACCGGTTGAGGAGGTTCAGCCGGGTGATCTTCTCTTCGACATCCCAGTGATCTTCTCGGAGCCACACTCCGACTGGATCTGGTCTCTCACCGCAGAGACACCTGGGTCGGAGTCAGGGATCACCATGCTGATCACCAAAGGCAACTCGGTCATCATCAAACGGTCGGTCCCACTGGAAGAGAACCAGTGCATCGACTGCGGCAGACTCGGAGTCAAGTACGCCGCCAAGCGTCAGTGTAGCGCTTGTTACCAACGCAAGCACCGAGAGGCAGCCCGAAGGAATTCATCCAGGCCCGAGCAACTCAGGCTTCTGGGGTGAGCAGCCTTCGGGCTGCTTCACGTTTACCCTTGTTTGCATACCCTATGCATGGTATGATGCATAGGTAGTCACCAAACTGGTGGCATAAGGAGGCAAGAAATGAAGATGCTGAAGCGCATGTGGAAGCGGTTCACCTTCGTGGCGCTCATCATGACCGTCATCGCACTGGTGATCCGCAAGACCACAACCGCGTACTTCGGACTCTTCGGAGCCCCAACCAAAGCCCCGAAGTCGTTCCGCGACAACTGGCAGGACGTGAAGGACACCTTGGGCTTCGACACCGCCCGCGACATGGACTCCCCGGAGATCATCAAGGAGCGGCGTCGAGACCTAGGCCTCCCGGACTGACCAGCGCCGTGGCCCTTCGGGGCTGCGGTGTCTCTGAACATCCGAGGCAAGAACGTCGCATCAAGTGAGGCACAAGTAAGGAGAGAGACGACCCGAACCATGATCCTGATACATGACTCTGTGTAGGGTTATAGTCCAGTGACGGAGGGTGTGGTAGACTGCATCCACCGCCGACGAAGGGTGGCGGATTCTGATGCCCGAAGGAAGGAGGAATGTGATGGCACGAACAGTGAGCCCCGTTACTCTGAGTGTTGATGCAGTGGACGGCGATGGCGCTCGACAAGTGCAAATCGAGAAGATCGTTTTCAACTTCGAGCGTTACCTACGTAAGCGTCGTGGTCCACTGACCAGCATCAGATGGCGACGGGACATCAACAAGTTCCTGACCACACAAGGCACCACCTACGAGCAGATCAGAGCCAGGCTTGAGTCGGACCTCAACTTGGAACTGACCCTGACGGAGAACGAACTACGGGAGATCATTCGGTGATCAAGCCGTAGGACAAGGCCCCATCAACCGGTGGGGCCTTTCTCTATGTCTAAGGAGCCCTGTGGAGATCAAGTTGAAGGCCAAGTACAAACGGTCCACTGTGACCAAGCAGAAGGGAGGGCACAACGACGGCCTGCGTGGGTTGAAGCGGATCAAGGTCGGCAGAGCAGCCCATGAGAAGAGGTTCGGTCCTCAGCGGGACCGAATCATGATCATGGAGAACAACAAGATCCGCTTCGAGGATCTCTAAGGAAGACGATGATGGCTACCAAGTTCTTCGGTGGCGTACTCGCCACCTTCGGAATTCTCAACCTGATTGCGTTCCCGGTCTTGATCTTCCTAGGGATCTGGAGTGACGGCAACGTCGTCCATCGCTACGTCGGGACAGGGTTCCTCTGCCTTCTGTTCGGGCTCATTTGTTTCGGTATCGGAATGTTCATGATTGAGGAGGGTTAATGGCAATTCGCACTGTCCAGGTCACGGAGACCTACAAGGTCCCGGACTTCCTTACCAACGTCGAGAGAGGAGTGAAGGTCCTCGACAAGGTCGTCCCGGGTTGGTCCGACAAGATCAACCTCATCGAGTTGAACCTGGCTCGGGCCAACTCTTGTGTGGTGGGGCAACTCGCCCTTCAGGAACTGCTCAACGGAGCCACCGGCTACTTCGACGGCATCAAGTGGCTCAAGGAGCAGAAGGCCATTGCCAAGGACAAGGAAGACTCCTTCTACGGTTTCAACCTTCCGGTCGAGTCAGATGAGGCAGTGGAGTGGATTCTCCGTCAGCCCAAGACCCACCCCTGGCAACCTCTCGTCGGGACACAGACCCAGCGAACAACCGAAGTTGAGACTGTGGTGATGGGGGTCTTCTGGGACTACCTCACCTCGATCTGGGTCCAGGTCATCAAGGACCGCCAGGAGCACAGCCGACAGGTCAGGAAGGCTCAGCGGGCGGCCAAGAAGGCAACCGCCAAGAAGACACCGGCCAAGGTGGCGAAGAAGGCCACTCGTGCACGCCACTGAACGTCTCTCCGACCGTTACGAGAGGCTGGTGCGGTACGGAGAAGCACACCAGTCTTCTCCTCTTCAGCGGCGGTTCGGTCAGGTACAAGTGATGAGAGCATTGCTACGTCTCGCCGCTAAAGAGGGGGTGCAACTTCGCCATGGCACGGTCAAACACGCAAGGGACCTCATCCGATACCAAGAAAAGAGGTGCATCAAAGAATGACCGAAGACGCAGCCGTGGCATTCACGGTCTCGTTCGTAATCCTCTGCATATTGGGGGGCGTGGTCGCAGGGGTAATGGCAGGGATCAACGCGACGGATCGAGTGAACAACCGACTCCAGAAGATCGGAGTCCAGTGCGTGAACAACCCGGAACGGATCTGGGTGCACAACAACTGTCTCCAGAAGGACACCCCAGTGAGCATCGCCGCCAACGGCAATTAGCCTGCGCCGACTGCATCGTTCACCTGACCCACCACCCGCTTACCGATGAATGTCTGGACGGCATCATCGATTTCCTCGACTCCATCTATGACGAGTCCCAGATCGACGGCTCGGATCGGGTCGAGAGGTACTACTTCGAGTATGAGGAACGGGTCCTCTACTCACTGACGAAAGGAAGTGATGGTGCAGCGGCATCAGCAGGCCGTGAAGGTTCTGATTGGCATTTTGCTGGGAGTAGTTCTCCTGACTGATGCCCTCATAAGCGGAAGGCAACATGGAACTACTGTGGCTGTTGCCAGCAGTGTTAGTGACGTTCATCGCATGGTTGCTAACCGCCCGGCATCTGCGGAAAGCACGCGCGACCAGCGCCGTCATGCACTCCAACTACTTGGACTCACAACGGCGAAGAAGAGAGCGACTGTCAAGATCCATGTCGCTAGAACAAGAACACACGTCAGTGCGAGTGCTGCCCCCATCACATCAGCAGAGCAATGGGCGGCATCGGCGCGGGTAAGACGCATCATCTACTGCGAGAGCACTGACAACCCAAGAGTTGTCTCTGTCCATAACGGTGTGACCTACTACGGGCTCTACCAGATGAACAGAGACTTCTGGATTACCTATGGAGGCAATGCCTCTTACCTCAGTGACCCATTCAACGCCCCGGTGTGGTTACAGAACGAGGTTGCCTATCGGGGATTCCTTGCCCGTGGCTATGAGCCATGGGCCTGTGCGTGAAAGGACCACCATGCCCATCCGCGACATCCTTGCAGATAACATCTTCTACGACCTCAAGCGCAACGACCACATCGTGTTCTCGCTGAACACCTTGGGCGTGCATCCGAAGGGAGCCGGTTACGGCGTCGTCAACGACATCGTTGATATGTACTGTGCCGACTTCAAGGACACCGGTACTCACAACCTGGGGGACATCGTCACCCACGAGGTCCCCGAGCACCATCTGTGGTTGCACGGCATCGTCAACCACGACCCTGCCCACGGCTGGCAATCAGAGGGTGAGTTCAACAAGGACTCGTACCTCGCCACTGTGACAGCGCTGAACGAGTTGTACGAGAAGTACGACGACGAACTCGTCCGACCGATGCGGTCCCTTTGGCTGGGCAGAGGGAAGATGCGCAAGATCGGTGAGACCCCAGGCAACATCCTCTGGATGATGCAGATGATGGCCACTTCCAAGTTGGAGACCGTCGTCTACGTTCTCGACGGGTACGAGTTCTGATGAGCCAGCCCAGAGCAGCACGCTGGATCGGTTGGCTGCTCATCATCGGTGTCAGCATGTATTTCTTCTCAGGAGCCTGGGAGGTTCTCATCGCCGTCATGCTGAGCCTCTGCTTGGTGTTGTTCTTCCTCTTCTTGCTGGGGCTTGTCGCCAAGTCCCTCGGGATAGCAGCACTGGAGTTTGCAATCCTTCGCAAGATCTTCCACAAGAAAAAGGTGTAGATGCCACCACAAGCACGTACCAACGAAGCGGACCAGTGGCGAGACAAAGCGGAGGAAGCCCTTCGCAAGTTCTCCAGGGCGATGGACTTCTTCATGTTCGCCACCGCCCAACTGGTTCGTTTGACCGCAATCCACAAACCGGACGACTACAACCACTGCGTGTGCTGCAAAGCACCTTGGCCCTGTGAGACAGCACAAGTGGTGAGAAAGATTGGTAGCGCATGGGGGACGACACAGAAAGAAGTGAAGTGACCACTACCGTTCACGACACGGTCTCTGCCGAGAACCTTCAATGGGGCTGCGAGCGGTGCGAGGACTGCCCGTACTGCAACCCAAAGCACGGCAAGGCTCCGAACCGCCTACCGTGGCGCTATTGGCGCGGGCAGTGGTCAGGGCGATGGCCAAGCCTCGGTGGCGACGAGTGGTGCCGCCGCACGCTGGTCATCCCCATTCCACTACTCGGCGCGTTCGTGTTCCCGTTATGGACGTGCCGCGAGGGATGTGAGCACTGTGTCCGATGAGGTTTCTGCCGCGTGCGAGCCGTGCAGCGTTGGCGACCATCAAGGCTGCCGAGGGTGCTCCTGCGCCTACTGCGCCGACCTACGGCGCGAGCATAAAGCGTGGAAGCGGAGCCGTGTTCGGCCCCTGATCGTTTGCGGGAGGTGCCGTGACGACCGCTGGTGAAGGCTCTGCCGCCTCGCCGCCCTATGACCACGCCTGCTGCTTCACGACTGTTCCCGGTAGGGAGCACAACATCAACTGCCCACAGGAGGGCTCAGTGACCGACACCGACACCATGTCCGTCGAAGACGCTCTGGCGCTGCGTGACGCCGCTTATCAGAGCGGTCGTCTCGACGGTGCCGAGGAAGTCCGGCAGGTCGTCCGTAACGCGCTCGGGCTGACCGAGTGACCGAGGATGCTGAGGTCGACCGGATGATGGACCGCGCTCGTGCCGGGCAGGACCCCTACGCCGACCAGACGATGCCCTACGAAGTGTCAGGCTCTGCCGCGACGCCGCTCGATGAGTGGCGCGAACAGGAACGCGAGCGCGAGCGGACCCGCTACCCGTTTGCAGCACCCGAGGCCGAACGGTGCGAGGCCGTGCGACGGGCCGCAGGCAACCCCTTCGACAAGTCCGACTGGACGATCTTGTACCGCTGCGGCAAGCGGAAGGGGCATGAGGGGCGGCACGACTGCGCCGACGAGGGCTGGTCGATGAAGTGGGCGACGCTGTGACCGGCGACGGCTCTGCCGCGAGGGGTGACCCCGAAATGACCAAGGCTGAGAAGGAAGCCTTCCTGGCTGATCTGTATACCGACCAAAGGAGAGTAATGACTGAAGTAACTCCAGACGAAACGCCCAAACCAACCATTGGGCGGATCGTGATCTACAAGTCGAAGATCGACAATGGACCCGGCAACGACGTCTTTTCTCCTGCTGTCGTGATCAGGACCAAGGACACCTGCGTCGAGGCCGTTTCCAAGCGCTGGGGTCCAGAGCCCCAGAAGGTCACGTCTGCAAGTGACCCATCCGTTACCCATGAAACAGCAGCACGACCTGCTGAGGTAGCCGACATGCTGCCGGACGACACCACGGTGGACCTCCTTGTCCATGGCCTCGGCAAGGATTACCGCGAGTACAACGTCAAGTTCGGCACCGGCTTCGGAGAATGGCAATGGCCTACTCGCGGGTGAAGAAACTGAACCGGCAACTGATGAGCCTGGTGGAGGTAATAGCCTGCCGAACCATTGGTTGCACTTCATTCTTTGCTCGCTGGTTTACCTGGCCACACGGCAAGATCTGCAACCCCTTGGCCATCCACAACTATGAGTTGGAGCGGAAAGGACGTAATGAATCCTGACGACGCAGACGACCTCCAGAACGAACTGGGCAACGTGATCGGTATGGTCCCTGCTCATATCTTCACCGGCGGTTTGGACCTGGATCAGGAGATCGGTCTTGCCACCATCTCCGAGTGCCTGGACCGTGGGGAGAAGTACACCCTGGCACTGGCTCGTGGGGACGAGAAGTTGCGGCATGAGTTCGAGCCGCTCTACCGACTGTTGACCGGCATTGCAGTCGGCTCTATCGTCCCCATCCTTCAGCGCATCAACGAGGGTGACTCTCCGCCCAAGGCGATGATCGAGACCATCGCAGGTATTGGTGGTCTCATGTTCTTCGGTGGGATCGAATACGCGAAGGCCATGGGCCTCAACGGAGTAGGCGTAGATCTGCCCGAACCGAAGAAGAAGAACCGGGGAGACAACGAATACCCGGAGACCAAACCCAACACAAACATCAGCCTGTCCGAGTTCATGAAAATGAACAACATGGACGTCGAAGACCTCGACGGCCTGGATGAGTAGAAGGGAACAACGCATGGCACGATCCCGTCAACCGCAGCGCCACCGTGCGCAGCGGGAGGACATCGAGGCATGGCTCAGCGAGAAGGGAGTGCTCTTCACCTTCACTCCTGATCTCAGTGCCGATGACTTCGACTTCGACAAGAGCCTGCGCAACCAGGCTCGGATCAACCAGGTCCTCAACGAGACCCAGTTGGAGACCTACACCGAAGCGATGAAGCGTGGGGACCGTTTCCCCGCTGTCATCGCCTACAAGGGACAGGACGGTAAGTACGTCCTAGTGGACGGCAACCACCGTCTGCACGCTGCCCGAGAAGCGAGCGAGCCACTCAGTGCCTACGTACTGGACGGCAGCACCAAGCCCGCCACCATCGTGCAGATGACCTACGAGGCCAACGCCAAGCACGGTCTGCCCAACTCGGTCGAGGACCGGCAGTTGCACGCCGTCTATCTACTTCGTTCAGGTGCCTCCAGCCAGGAGAATGTGGCAGCCAGTCTCAACCTCTCCAAGGCGCAGGTGCAGAGCGCATGGGCCAAGGCCAAGGCCGATGAGCGGTCACACCGGGTCGGGTTGCTGTCCCGAGAGTGGGACTCCCTCGGTCCTGGCATCAAGGCACGACTCGGGTCGGTACGCACCGATGAAGGCTTCGAGGCCATGGCCGACCTTGCCTTCAAGGCCCAGTTGACCTCCAAGGAGGTTGACCAGCATGTCACCGAGATCAACCGGTCCCGATCAGGTGCGGAGCAGAAGAAAACAGTGGAGCGGCTCAAGAGCCTCTACCGCAGTCGCATCCAAGCGACCGCTGCTGGCACGCTGTCACCCCGATCAGCGTCCAAGCAGGGACCGAAGACCTACTTCTACGTAGGTACCGGTCAACTCCAAGCCCTGGAAGACCGGATCGAGGGGATCGTTGCCGACGCCCAGTTGGTCGAGATCCCCGACATGATCAAGCGGGGCGAAGAGGCCATGGCCATCATCTCGCTGGTCGTGGACGCACTGAAGGCCAAGCAGAAGGGGGAGTAATCGATGCCCCGGACGAGCGTTATGCATCAGCACGCTCTCCAACTCTTGCGGGACGGCTATTGGCATGACTACAACGAGGTCCTCAGGGATCTCATGGAGCATGTACCGCCACACAAGGCTGCCCATGAGGCAGAGCGCGCTCGAATTGATAACTGGCGTAAAACCCATCCTGATGCGAGTCCCAACTACATCCCACCCCGGAAGAAGCGCCACACAATGGATCAGCAGATCCAGACCGGGGCTCGGATGATCGCCAACGAGATACTCAGGAACGCCGCCTATGAAGTGGCGAAGAACCCGGAGACAGGTGCCAAGATCATCCGGCTTTACAACCCGGAGAACAGCACCCAACTCCCACCAGGGTTTGTCCTGGGTAAGTCCCGAAAGGCGTTCTCTGCGTACTACGGGATGTCGAAGGAAGAACGGGAGAAGTTGCTGTCCCAGCGATCCCGCAACGCTGCCAGGGCCAGGCTGATCAAGAGGGGTCTTGACCCTGATACCTACGTCACGATCGAAGAACGGAATCGACGCCGCAAAGAAGAGATCGCCAACATGACTCCCGAGCAACTCAAAGCCTTTCGTGCTGAAGCGGCTCGCAAGTCTTGGGAGACCCGGAAGAAAAACCTCGAAAAGAAGGCCCAAGAGGAAGGAAAACTAATGGGTCATCGATATCGCCTCGTCATCGACGTGTGCGAAGAGTCAGAGCGTGGAGGGGGAGAATTCCTAGGTATTGAAGATCTCAAGGAAATCCATGAAGCCGTGACCTCTGCTGCAAAGGTCGCCATCCCCGCCCGAGTGAAGAAATCGGTTCGGGTGGAGAAGGTGATGCAGCGCAAGTCCGTCTACCACGAGCACGAAGGCAACAGCACCTGCAACGGGTGCTTGCGCATGGCAGACGACGGCATGGACGGGGATTTGTCGAGTGTCTTCCCGCCCCTCACCGTCTCCTGACGGTCACCACTTACCGCCCCTGGACAACACGGTCCAGGGGCTTACTCGTTTAGAGAGGGAAAACCTTGCCAGCAGCATCGCAGGACTACGACCGCAAGGCCAAGGCAGAGCAGGTATCGGAGAAGCGCCTACTGGAGACCTTGGCCGAACTCGGCGGCAAGCGGGTTGCCGACGATGACATCGTGTTCGAGGGCACCAGAATCGTCCTACCGGCGACGATGACCCCTCGCTCCGCGATCAAGTTCCTGACTCAGCACATCGAGCAGGAAGAGGAAGAGACGCAGTTCTCCCGCGTGATGAACTACCGTCCGTGGGACGGGGCGTGGGCGATGCAACTCGCACTGAAGAAGGTGTTCGGCACCACCGGCATCGGCAAGGCCACCTACTCCTTCTTCGGCAAGAACCCGCCGCAGTTGATCACCATCGACGTCGGCGTGGGACAGCAGGCTCAGGTGCCGTGGGGCACGATCGACTTTCCCATCCTCCAGGCCACACTCAACCTGGGCCAGAGCAACCACCCGGAGTTCGGACCACTGTTTGCCCTGACGGTGGAGTGTCCCCGTAAGTATCGGGGTCACGTCGAGGGTCTGTTCAAGGCCATCGAGCATGAGTTGCGAGAGCACTCGATCTACCGAGGCAAGGCGTTCAACGGTGCCACCATGCCTCAGTTCATCGACCCGTACTCGGTGGACCGCAAGAAGGTGGTCTACAAGGACGACGTGGAGCGTCAGTTGGACGCCAACGTCTGGGGTGTCCTCCGGCACTCTGACGCCCAGCGGGCAGCAGGACTCCCGCTGAAGCGTGCTGTGCTGCTCTCCGGCCCATACGGCACCGGCAAGAGCCTGGCAGCAGCCCTCACCGGTCAGGTGGCGGTGGAGAACGGCTGGACTTTCGTGCAGTGCCGCCCAGGCAAGGACGACCTGGGCCAGGTCATGCAGACGGCACTGCTCTACCAGCCCGCTGTGGTGTTCTACGAGGACGTGGACACCATCGCCCAGGGAGGCGACCCGGACAAGGTCAGCCAACTGCTGGACATGTTCGACGGCATCACCGCCAAGGGCACCGAGTTGATCGTCGTGATGACGACCAACCACGCTGAGTTGATCCACAAGGGCATGGTCCGGCCAGGTCGGCTGGACGCGGTCATCCAGATCGATGCTCTCGACCACCAGGGCGTGGAGAACCTGATCAAAGCCACGGTCCCGACCAACCTGTTGGGCACGGACCTCGACTACGACCTGATCGGGAAGTCCATGGAGGGCTTCCTCCCCGCCTTCATCAAGGAGGCCATCGACCGTGCGGTGCGCTACAACATCGCCCGGACTCATGGCACACCGGAGTTGCTCACCACGGACGACTTCGTGGACGCGGCTCTGGGTCTTCGCCCGCAGTTGGACCTGATGAACGGTGCCACCGAGGGCAAGACGCCGGACACGCTGACCCAGGCCATGACCCGAGTGGTCACCGACACCACCACCCAGGCGGTGCAGGGCATGGTGCTCACCGACGCCAGCAAGCGTCCGCAACTGTGGCCGGTGTCGCAGGAGGACGTTCCGGGTTCCAAAATCGCCAAGAAGTAAGCGAGCGATCAAGTTTCTTCAGGCGGGGGGCGGGCGGGCAACCATCCGCTTCCTCTCCTGAGGACGGAGGCACATGAGCGAGTCCTGGCAATCTCTAGCCCAAAGATCTACCTACGCCATCTTGCGCGATGCGAAAGGAGGTTATGCAAAACACACCACGGCTACTGCCCGTAGGGGCTACGACGAAATGATCGGCTGGTACGGGAAGATCGATAACAAGTCATATATCGATAACTCCACAAACCCCAAGTTCTCGATAAACACCGATTACCGACCACCAGGCACAGGCAGCAAACCTCTCATCCCCCATCACAACTGGGTGTATCCCACTCACGGCGATGTGATCGAGTTCTATGACGCACACGGGTGTTACATCGCCACCTGGCGCAACGGCCCATCCGGTTCAAATCCAGACCAAACCAAAGAAACATTTACCGAGGAGGCAGGCAAGTTGTTCAAGGCCAACACATCCAAGGCCAAGGGTGGCTACCGTGCCATCGTGGAGTACAACGGCACGGTCGTGTGGGAGAGCGACCAGGTCTACACCGACGATGACAACTTCCAGGCTGCTGACCCGGATATGGGCGTCAAGCAGGTCGGGGACACCGGCATGAACAAGGCAGCCAAGGCTGCACAGTCGGCCATCAACCAGGTGGTCGAATCCCTCTTCGCAAAGGTGACGGTGAAGTAAATGACAGAAGGCAACAAGAGCGCGAGGGAACTCCTGGAGGAGTCCCTCAGCATCATCACCCACCCCATCCTGGAACTCGAAAACGGTGACATCGTCACCGGATGGACCGGGTGGGACGAGTTCAAGGACCTATACCACTACAAGAACAGGGTCAAGATCCTTGACCCCACCTTGGTCAAGGTCACGGAGAACAAGGTCACGAACAATGCGGTGTGCGCGATCGGTGCCATCGCTCTGGCCAACCTTGCCCAGAACTTGAACGTGGACAGGGACTCATACCGGGGTTGGGGTACCCAGATGACACTCAACGTCCAGGTGGCAATCGCCACCGTAGCGCTGGCCCAGGTCATCTACAGACGAAAGAACCTCCCCCTGGACTATCTCGATACACAGTGGCCACACCTGGCCAACCGCGCCGAAGTAATGGGGCTCTGGCATGTTCCTCTCAAGACTCTCATCGACGCCGCCGAAACACAACCGGATCTCGTTCGGCAGTTGGCTCAAATGACTGTCAACGTCGTTACCGGTTGGAACGACAATGACTATCGCACCTGGCCCGAGGTTGCTGAGGTCTTCACCGACGCGATCAAGGACCTCATCAAGGCAGAGGAGGAAGTGTGAGCAGTAGCAAGTGGGGCAACGTGGTTACCGCCGCAGGAACCAAGAAGATGGAAGAATATCTGCGCGCCGCAGACTCCTTCCAGGCGACGGGTGACTCCGCCGTTATCGACGTCACCACCCTCGATGGCGTTGCTATCAAGACCGACCCGGTGGAGTTCCCACTCCCGGATTTCACCGAGAAGGTCCGAGCCGGAATGGACCTGTTGGACAAGATCCTCCCCGGTTGGCAGGACAGCATCGACCTCACTCTCCTCGATCTGGAGAGCGACCAGATGTGCGTCCTAGGGCAAACCTGGCCTCTCTACGCCAAGATGCACGGTCTGCTGGAGGAGGGCGACTACAAGCAGTTCGCTGACGCTGTGCTGAGCGTTGGTGGCGACGGTGACCGCAACCTGATGGCGGCATCCATCGGCTGTGCCATGGACCAGGAGGTCTTCGACTACCTCAACGGGTTCACCTACCGACAGATCGAGCAGCGGTACGGGTTGACCCCTCAGTTGCTCGACATAGCAACGATCGCGGATGCGCAGAAGGACCCCCAACTCATGGAGGCGGTCAACTTCTTCAACCAGTGCAACAACCGCCAGAACACGTTGCTCTGGGAGCACTTGACCCGGACCTGGGTCCGGGAGATCACCAAGGCGAGGGAGGAGGGTCGTTGGGACCAGTCGTCTGTCAGTGCGTCACCTGCAACCGAGGAAGTGACTACGAGCCAGTAGCCACCCAGGAGGATCTCCTGTGTGACGACTGTCGTAACTCTTTCCAATGCATCGCAGACAATAAGGAGGCACGAAACCGTGAGCGGGAGCGTCAAGCATCCGCGAAAGAACAAGCCCACGTTCCAGCGCTACTGGAATGAGGACCACCTGCTAGAGAACCGCACCAAGCGCATCATGAAGAACGATGCCAAGAACGCAGGCAAGTTGTGTGCGGAGTGGAAGAAGCGGTACGAAGTTCTGAAGAAGAGGAAGGCATGAGCACCAAATGGACTCATGCCATCTGCAATGACTGCTGGGATGCACGTAACCCCAACGGTCGTACTCCTCACCGGCTCAAAGACCCAGAGCCGGAATACTGCTGCTTCTGCAACGAACCAACCATCAGCGGCATCTACGTTCGTAGCGACCCGGAGAAGACACCCTGCAAAGGGCAGGGTGGACGTCTACACGAGGAGGATGGGTGAACGCCCATCTGATGTGCGACAGGGATTGGCATCGACTTCCTGATCCGAAACCAATCCCTGTCGCAGTAACCTTCGAGCCGGTAACTGAGGCTCAACCCTGTTGTTGGTGTGGCGAGCCAACACAGTCAGGAGTTTTCTTCGCCAACCATGAACCAGAAGTCCTTGCCTGCAAGGGGCAAGGCGAGATCCACCAGGAGGAACAGAGTGACAGCGACACTGCCGGAGACACCAGCCAAGGAGTCGTGGGGGACAGCGGAGAAGGCGGTCCTGCCTGAGGGCCAGTCCTGCCTGTTTGCCCTAGACGGCTCCGGGGACTCCCGCTTCATGTGGAGCAAGGACAACCCGGACGAGATCGACGCTGCGAAGAAGACCTTCAAGCGGCTCAAGGACAAGGGCTACGACGCCTTCAAGGTCAAGGCCGATGGCGGCAAGGGCGAGAAGATCAGCGACTTCGACCCCACCGCCGAGAAGATCATCATGGCCCCGCGTCTGGTCGGTGGCTGACCAAGCACCTTGCCCCGTATGTGGTTTAGGGGGCGGCTTCCACAACTCCGACACTCACTCCTTCGGGATAGAACGAGCGAAAGAGTTGTGGGGGTCGCCCCTGCGACCAGACATCGAGCGCAAGGACTACACGCCTTATGCGTTCAGGGCTGGTGACAACGAGTACGTCATCATCTGGAAGAAAGATGGTGGTCGATGAACTGTCCAGGGGCGGGTCAACCGCCAAGAAGTCTCTACAAGGCCATCAGCCATTACCGGCTGCGTAATAATCGGCCACACTTCTCGACAGGGTGGGGTGAATGCTCTCACTGCCGTGGTGCCTACACAGTCCGACCTCTCAAGACGGGTGCAGCGGCTGTCTGGCGACACAAGCCGATCAGCGAGTGCACGGAGAAGGAACAGAAACTGAACCTTCGCCGCAAGGAACGCTGGCTGATCTACTACAACATGAACCACATATCTGGTCTACCAACCGGGGTTTTTGGTGGGCAGGTTGGCACCTACTTCAACGTAGTAGAAACCCCTGGAGTCCGAACAACGGCGACACTCACGAGGGAGACCTATTGGCACCCCAACCAGCAGGTTTTCCGAGTGGAGTTGGGCTCCAACACCCAGAACACCTCAGGTCAATGGGTGTTCCAGGTGAACGACCAGATCTACGTCAACAACACGAACAGGATGACCATGGCAGTTGACTATGCATCCTGGAACGCTTGGAACCAGACCGTCACGGTCAGCAACTACGCCCGCATCGAAGGGTGTAACACCTGGACACAGTGGGTCCAGCCCTACCAGGGAGTGTTGCAGGGCAACTCCGTTGTTGCCGTGAACGCCTTTGGTGCTGCGGGAGTCAGACCACCTGCTTACACCCGTCCGATCGAAGACCCTGCTGTCAGGGCAGAGCGGGAGCGTCAGCAGGCCGAGGCACTATTCCAGCGGGTCCAGGCCGAAAACGTGGCAAGGGCAGAGGCGCAGAAGACAGCGCACGAGACGCTGTTGTCGCTGCTCACGCCCGAACAGCGGGAGGAGTACCAGGTCCGCAAGCACTTCCATGTCCGAGGTTCCAAGGGGACGCTCTATCGCATCCTGCACGGCTCCTCGGGCAACGTCCGTCAGGTTCTCTCCGAAGCGGACGAAGGCAGAGGGCTTCACGCCTACTGTGCCCATCCCGCAATGCGGGTGGCAGCAGATGCAGAAGCAGGGGTTGTTGGTGGCACCTTGCCCCATGAGGACGCCATGATCGCCCAGATGCTGCATTTGATGATGGACGAGGATGCCTTCCTCGCAGTGGCCAACCGACACTGGTGAGAAGAGTTCAGAAGGTGTTGCTGTGGTTCGGCACCATCTTCCTGACGCTGGGAGTTGCTGTTCTCATCAGCGGTATCTTTTTGGGTTTTGACCCTTCGTTACCTGCCGTCACCATGATCGCTCAGGGCTGGCCAGTAATCATGATCTTCAGAGACCGTAGGAAGGAGTGGAAACGGACAAACCGATAGCCCTGGCGTGGGTATTCGCATTCGCCTCGCTAGGGATGTTCATCGTTGCCATAGAGAGCGACCCCTTCTGATTCGGGGTCGCTCTCTTGTTCGCCTGGGACACCTACAAGTTCCAGAAACAAGCATGGAAAGAGGAGGATCGTGACAGAGCAATCGACGGAGACGACTCCGGCGACAACGGAGAAGACGCCGGGTAAACGGGCTGAAGTGGCCAAGGCCAAGCCCATGTCCGCTACCCAACGGCGAGACGTGCAGAAGTTGATCGACGGCGAGTTCGAGGCCCTCAAGGGCGATCTCGGGGTCTTCACTAACCAACTGCGGATCGAACGTGCCCGTCAGATCGAAGAGCAGTTCGCAGAGCGGGAACGCCAGGCTCGTCAGGTCGAGGCGGAGTGGCAGGTCGTCTCCGCAGAACTACGAGAACGAGCAGATGCCTGGGTCCGGGCCAAGCGGGACGAGGGCTACACCATCACTGCCCGAGACCGCTATGGCAACGGGGTCTACTGCTCCTTCAGCCCGATCACGGTCTCCATCCCGGAAAAGGACCGGGCGCTCAAGGAGGCCGACAACATCGTCTCCCACCAGAAGATGACAGCCATCCAGGCTCTGGAACGTCAGCGGCTGACGATGCAGAAGGACGTCATCTTGGACGGTCTGGTGGACCAGGCCAAGGATCTGCTCGCCAAGATGCCCAACCCCCGCGATCTCATCGCCCAGATCCTTCAGGGGGCACGCGAGCAGGGACTGGCCATCGCCAACCCACCCACCATCCAGCAAATCGAGGGGGAGGTTCAAATTCGTCACGACCACGGTGATCAGCAGGCCGTCTACATCGGTGAGGTAGTCGATCCTGCGGACGTCCCATGAGGCCACTAGTAGGGGCCAGGGTCATAGCCAAGAGACTCATCTTTGGTGACCTAGGAAACAGGGAAGCCATCCCCGCTGGCACCCAGGGATACGTCAAGGAACACATAGGCGGTTGGGACAGCGAGGATTTCAGAGTGCGCTATGACAACGGAGTCGAGCGCAACCACTCAGCCAGGTGGCAGGGAGAGTCCTGGGAACTTGTTGAGGGGGCAGATTCTTGCCCACCGATCGGTACCCAGATCCGGTGTCTGAGCGCCCAGAAAAACATCCCCAAAGGGGAGATCGGCGTCGTCAAAGACCTCCCTAACAGCGCCGGGGTCAGGGTGCAGTACCCCAACCGGGAATACACCCACGACCTCTCCAACAAGAACATCACCTGGGAGGTCTTTCCAGACCCTGTCTACAAGATCGTCGCACCATCCCACCTGATCATCCAAGACAAAGGAGATATGGAGTTGTACATCACCAATTCAGTCGAGGTCATCGACGGTGTCGTCGGCCAGGTCAAGTACGGCGAGACCATCGTTTGGCAGTCCGAGCCGGTCGCCACTTCGGACGACGACGGGCCGATCAGCCTGGACAAGCAGCACGTCAACGCCCAGCAGGTGGCGCGGGACAAGGTCCGAGACGTGGTGAAGGCGCAGTTTGCTTCATAGCGTCGTAGCCGTCCTCAGGACGGTCTACTGGCCGCTGCTCCACCTCCGCCGCATGTGGCGACAGAACCTAATGCTAGGGTTTTTGACCCTATTCATCTACATAGAGGTAGGAGGTTTTCTTTACGTCATCATCACCGCGATATGGTTCCCAGAGAACACTCATCATCACCATTGATCAAGAACGTAGGGTATGAGATAATCACATGGTACGTACTCTCCATCCCTACTCTCAGAAAGGAGGAGCCATGGCGAAGCAGCGCAAGGGGCCTGACCTCAGACCCTTGTTTCTCTTCGACTTCGGCGCACGAGAGACCGAAGAGACGTTACGTACACGGCTTCTCCTAGAGGCCGAGACGTGTCTTGCAGTCAGTGGTAGACCCCAACGGCAGATGATCGAGGAATTGCGGGCCTACATCGTGAAGAACAAGTCTTCCGATGCTCGCATCTACCCGATCCTGCGGATCATCCACAACTACGTCAATGTCACGCCAACGGACTTCAGGGACCTTGTCTGGCTCCTAGGCTTGGACAAGGCCCTGGACTTCATCGATGGGGTAAGACCTCCACCCAAGACCTGGAGAGCGTTCCGGGTGCTCCAAGACGAGGGTGCAGACCCTCGCTACATCGAGGAGTATTGGAACAGGGTCCTAGACGCCATCGAGCGGGGCGAAGACAACGAGTGGGTGTATGAGGATCTCTATCACTCCTACATCTACACGAATCGCGGCCTTAGACCTGGTTACCGAGAGACCCCACAAGGTCAACCCAGATCTGCGCTAGCGAGATGACGTGAGACGGCCCCCATCATCCAGATGGGGGCCTTCGTCATGAGAGGAACCATGGACTACTCCGATGACGAGCCAGAACGGCTCTGGATAACGCAACCTGACGCACACCCTGACCTCACCGATTGTGGTGAATGTGGCGACAGACTAGATATGAGTCATTCAGTCCCAGTCCTCAAGGGCACGGGGGGTTTATGCCAGGAGTGCGCTACCAAACAAGTGCAAGACCACCCCCTAACACCTACTTACCTGCAATGGATGGAAAACGCTGACCCCCGTTGGTGGTCGGTATGGTGTTGCAACTGTGAAGGATGTGTGCCCGATGCGTTACCTGCGTAAGGCAGTAAGGTTCTTATCCAGCGACCATAACCGGCGTGTCGTGCTGTGGAAGGTACGTCGTGTTATGCTGGTAGTAGCAGCGGTAGTAGAAACGATCTTGCGTGACACGGTAGACGACTTGCTGCCAGCAGCAACGTAGGGAGGTATATGGCAAGTTACCGATCAGGTTGGTGCGGCGTCACTCTAATTGGCGATACTGTCTGGACCCGCGATGAGATAAGCCATAAGCGATGCGAGATATCGCTGTGCTGCTGCACCTGTCACAAGGGAGAACAGCCTTGGCTGAAACCAGTACGCATAGTGCAGCGACAGGGAAGTTCTCCTGCTACGTCTGCGGCTATGACACCCGCAAAAACCCCGATAGCCCGGAAGAGAACCGCAAAGAAGGCTGGGTCGAAGAAGAAGGGATCGGCACCAGGCACGAAAGCACCAGAGAGTGCATGAAGTTGATCAACTACTTCATCGACCGTCTGTATTACCTCGAACGCCCCCACCATCGAGAGGACTCGAAGAAGTGACATCGTCCCTGACCGAAGAGTTGGCAGCCAGTCGAACTCGGGGTCGCAAGCCCGCGTTCTCAGCAGAAGAGAGAGCGGAGCGTGCGAAGAAGGCATCCAAGGCCCAGACCTTGGCCCTGGGCGTGCTGAAGTCCAGGCACGAAGCCGAGTACCAAACGCTCTACCAGCAGGCCAAAAAGGAAGTAGGCCTGGAGGACTAACCGCGTTCGGAGAAGACGCGGAAGACCGGAGTCCCTCCCCATCAGGTAGGGGGGAGGGGCTCCTCTGTGTGAGGGGAGTAATGGTTACTACCATATGGTTTACCGCTGATACCCACTTCCACCATAAGAACATTCTGCACTTGGGTAGAGGTAGGCCGTGGGACACGGTGGAAGAGATGAACGACGCTCTGGTGCACAACTGGAACCAGCAGGTCCTTCCCCATGACCACGTCTACCACCTAGGCGACATCTCGTTCGGGGGCAGAGAAGCCACTCTGGAGACCATGCGCAGGTTGCACGGCAACATCCACATCATCAAGGGCAATCACGACCAGCCCAAGATGCTGAGTTACCTCTCGGCCGAGATGCCCAACGTCACTGAGATCCGCAACTACCTGGAGATCAAGGTGGATGGGCAAAAGATCGTTTTGTTCCACTTCCCCATCCTGGACTGGCATGGGTTGCACAAGGGGTCGTGGCACCTACACGGTCACTGCCATGCCAACCTCCAGTTCGACAACGGACCCATGCTTGACGTGGGGATGGACAACATGTCCTACACCCCCATCGACTTCGAGTCAGTCCGTGCCTTGCTCAAGGACGTACCACCCAAGTTCCACACCCATCACGACGCAACTCCAAAGGAGGTCTCTGGTGGATGAGTCGTCAGCCGCCAAGGTCCAAGCCCTGTTGAACGGGGTTGGGATCAAGCGCCCCAAGACAAGTAAGACCAGCGGCATCTACGTCTGCAATGACAAGGAGTGCCGTCGTGAGCAAAACCGCATCTACCGCAAGATCAGATGGTCCAGGAGACATCACAAGTCCTTCGCCTCTTGGGCCTGGTGGTCACCCGAACCGGCTCTTGGAGTCAAGCCAAGCCTCAAAGGCAGACGACATGGCTGGTAAAACCAACGGAGGTAATACAACGTGAAGAAGGTTCTGCTAGTGCTGGCTCTCATCGCCACGGTGATGGGAAGCCTGGTCGCCTGTGACTCCAAGGCTGATGTCGTCAGCCACAACCTGTCCACCCAGGCCGACCAGTTCAACGTCGAACGTCAGATCGTGTTCTTCAACGGCATCACCGACAAGTATCTACTGGTGATCCAGGGCCGCTGCTCGTTGGGTAACAACGACCCGGTGAAGGAACTCTCGGTCACCTGTGAGGTAGCCCCGCACCAGTACGAGAAGCATTTCCTGGGCTTGAGCGACAACGTGTCCTACTTCGTCCAACAAGTTGCTCCCAACTCAGTGAGCGCCTTCCACTACCAGGTGATCTTCCACCCCGAGAACATCGTTCCCGACCCCATCCACTAGCAGGAAGGAGGTAAGCAATGCCGACTTGGGCCTTTGTGCTCACCATCGTGCTCGGCATCATCGCCTACATCGCCATGATCCCTCTCTTGGGTATGTGGATGCAAGGCGTGTTGGACCGATGCTGCGCTGGCGTCGGTGTCGATCGATGCTCGCACTACGGTCATGACGCTCAGGGGATCTGTTTCGGGCTCATTTGGCCCATCTCGATGATCGTCTTCACCATCTGGTACTTGATCAAATACACCCCCTCCATCCGTTTCCTCAAGGTCTGAAAGGAGAGCACGTTGGACTTCACCTCAGTGGTTTGGCTCGCCGTATTTTCAAGCGTCGGTTACCTCTTGATGGGACTGATAGTTGGTGCCATCATCTCCAACGCCGTCTACAAGGACGGTGGCTCCATCTCCGACGCCAGGACGTTCGGTGGCATCTCCACCATCGCTTGGCCCATTGCCTTGATCGTGCTCATCTTCGCAGCCCTGTGGTTCTTCATCATCGCCCGTGCCTTGACTCCCCAGGCGCACCGAGAGAAGTTGCGCAAGGAACGTGAGGAGCGCAGGGCCAAAGGCATTACCGACCCGCAGTACGTGGACTAGGAGGTCCTCATGGTTGACATTGGTGAGCCGAAGAAAGAAGTCGAGATCGAACCGTTCCCCCAGACCGTTCCTGAGGAGGAGCCACGGCCAGCAACTACCCCATCCCCAGTTACGGAACCAGCACCTGCCTCGCCTGTGGAGCCAGCGGAGCCCACTACTGCCCCCCAGCCCGAAAAGGTTCCGGTGTGAACGAGCCAACGCCCCCAGGCAAGGGCGTGGCCATGAGCCGGTCGGAGAAGCCGCTCCTATTCGAGCCCATCAAGGCGTACCGGCACTGGGATCTATCAGGCGGGGTTCTTACGGCTCCCCACCACAACTCCTTCGCGTGGAGGGACGGGGAGAACATCGCACATTGCAGCAGTTGCGGTAAAAGCGCAGTGGAGTGCGCCAGGTATGGGCGGTTCCGACTGTGCAACTGTGGGTTCTACTGCGTTTGGAGTGACCGCGACGGTTACGCCCGCCCATCGAACTTGTCCGTAGGCAAGATCTTCGGGGTGATCGAGTTGTACGGCAACGTCACCCTGGGACCACAGGGGGCCAGGGCAACCAAGGCGAAGATCGTGGCCTTGCATGTCCCCCCAGGTTCCTGGCGTCCGTTCCAGAAGTATCCGCCTGTGATGGACAACTACCCATCGGCTCGCTTCTACCGCAACAGGGACAACCTCATCGTTGCCGAGGGCGTCGAGTTCCCCCAGGAACTCTTCAAGAAGACAGATAACACTGGAGCAGCGTTTGGGTGAGGCTCACTCATACCTAGAAAGAAATGCGAGGAGCGTATTGAACAAAAAGCGCAACCGAACAGTCCTCCGAATGCAGAACCGGTATGCGTTTCGACAGATGGTGGAGCGCAAGCGGGAAGCCGGTGACCTGCCTCCGCTGGAGTACGTCGCCATCAAGAACAAGAGCAAGTTGAGCGGCAAAGTAGCCGAAGAGGAGGAAACAGTTGGCCAATGACGAGCCCGACCCAGCCGTAGTACGGGTGATCCACTACTCCGAAAGTGCAGACACCAAGGAGGAGATCTACCTGGACAACAAGGAAGAAGTCCTCAAGGTCATCGCGGAAATGTATGACCGGATGGCACCGGACGACTTCATCGAGATCGACAACGGCGAGTACCCGAGAGAGAAGGTAAAGGCGTGACCAAACAAGGTCTTACCCACGCTGCACTGATCCTGGACCGATCAGGGTCGATGCAGCGCATCAAGTCCGACATGGAAGGTGCACTCAACACCTTCATCAACACCCAACAGCAGGTACCGGGAGACTGCACCGTCTCGCTCTACCTCTTCGATGACCTCTACGAGCCCGCCTGGGAGAACGTGCCCCTGGCGAACGTGCCTTCCATCACCATCGAGCCACGCGGATCGACATCCCTGCGCGATGCACTCGGCAAAACCATCAACCGGCTGGGCAACCAATTCCGTGAGATGCCGGAAGACCAGCGCCCGGAGAAGGTGCTGGTGGTGACCATCACCGATGGCCTGGAGAACTCCTCCAGGGAGTACACCAGTCAGCAGGTCAGGGAGATGATCAAGCACCAGGAAGAGAAGTACGGGTGGGCCTTCACCTACCTCGGTGCCAACCAGGACGCCTTCCTGGTGGCGGGGGAGATGGGCATCGACCTATCCCGTACCTCCAACTACGGTGCCAACGCAAAGGGCACACAAGCGCTGTCCACCAGCCTCAACGCTGCCACTACTCGGATGCGGGGAGCAGTCGGGCAGTCGGCATCTTCTTCCTACGGCTACACCGGTGAAGAACAAGAGGCCGGTGATCAATCGGTTACTTCACCCTGATGGCCGGGTGGATCGGTGGCTATTGGAACTATGAGCGCTGTAAGCATCCAAAACGACCTGTCCCGGTAAAAACCGACCTAGGTCGAATCTGGCTCTGTGACTGCGGTGCCAAGTGGGAGGTCATCTCTGTCGCTGACAGTGCGAATTACTCCCAACAGTCCATCATCAAACCCATCCCTCCCCACGCTGAAGTGTGGTGGCGCAAGATCCGTTAGGAGTCTGATGCCCCGCTGCTTGCAATGCGGAAGGGTGCTCAGCAACTGCATCATCAACCTGTCCCCCAGCATCATGACGGTGCTGGGGGACTGCACCAGGTGCGGACACTCAGTAACTGCTTCGCGTGATTCCTGGACCCCTGAAGACTTTCACCTAGACCTGGATGGCAACATCTGGGGTCAACTCGAACTCCCCTGGGAGCATTAATGCCGACTGCACGAAAGACCACAGCCCGCAAGACCACTCCTGCTACTCCTGCTGTCAACACCGAACTGGAGGAGTACAAGAAGAGGGTGGCGAAGGAGATCAAGTATTTCAAGCACGAGACGGGCGATCTCTGCGATAAGGAGTACAACCGCCTCCGCAAAGAACTCAACCTAGAAAGTCTGCTGACCCTGAGTGGCGGTCTCAGAGTCAGTTTTTCCGGCGACTTCACCGTCACAGGAGCCGATGGCTCCAACATCGACCCTCACCTGGTGGAAAGCGACATCGCGGCAGCACTGGCCAGGGTGCTAGAAGCGGGACTGGAGTTCTCTTACTACTCCCCTGTCGTCGGAACGAAGAAGGGAATGGTCAAGTTCGTCTTCGCCGATGTGGACGATTACTCTTTCGACCACGATTAATGCGGGGGACGAGCAACTCGAACGTCCGAGGCTCGTCTTATGACCGCCAGGCTCGCAAGACCTTTCTGCTTCGTACGTTCGGGGACGGAACGACAGCCAAATGCTTCAACTGTCCTGAGATGCTTACCTTCGACACCATCACCGTGGACCGGATCATTCCGGGGTGTCAGGGTGGCACCTACCGCCGCAACAACATCCGACCCTCTTGTGGGCCGTGCAACTCGTCGTTGGGAGGAGCGATCAGACGATGACCGCCTGCCTAATGACCATGATCGGTGTAAAGGGACTCTACTGCGAAGCAGCGGAGTACGAGTTGCAATATCAAGGCACCACCAAATGGATTCCACTGTGTGATGAGTGCCTGGGCTTCTGGAAGAAAAGTTCAACCAACAAGTTCAAGGTAAGGCCAATTAGGAAGTAGGTGTGAGATGCGACTTGGTGACACTGTCATTCACATCTGGGACAACGTGAAGAAGACTTGGACCTGCACCGAGTGCAAGCACGTCTCTTCCGATCCCTGCCACTGCTCGTGCAACACAACCTGCCACTCAAGAAGGTAAAGGACCTCTATGGTGGAGAACCCAGCAACATGGGGTAAGGCTGAACAAGTTGTTGCTGAAGCCCTGGAGCAAGCCGAAGAGTCACGACGACAGATGATGTGCGGACTCTCTGAGGTCCGACAGATCACTGATGCACTGCGAAGAGAAGGGCTCCTCAAGGAGTAAGCAAAGCCCCCTGGTCTGTCCCTACGGGGATGGGCCAGGGGGCTTTTTGCTGTCCAGATTCAGTTACACTCCGCCACCAACCGTGTCGTCTGAGTTAACAACAGGCGTCACATTCACCGTGCCGTGGGAGACCACAGCCGGGGTCGGGGTGTTGAGAGCGGTCAGGGCCTGAAGGTGTGCCTGCTTGGTCTTGGACCGAGAGATTGCGTAGATGGCTGAGGCAATACCCGCTGCTACTGGGGCCAGCGTCGGCACCAGAGCCACCAGGTTGTCCTTGGGAAGCACATGACCGAACAGGGTGGCAAAAGCCACCACCGCCGAGATCACCACTGTAAGCAAGGTGACCCAGAACTCTGTCGTGGTGTAACCAGGCTTGGGGTCGAGCGTATCCATCCCATACTCCTAAGTGATCGGTGAAATGAAGGCGGCGTTCCAGGTGGCTGGTCCCACCATGCCATCGACGCCGAGGTGCTTCTCCTGCTGGAAGGCCCTGGTCACGGCCACACACTTGGGACCGTACTGCCCATCGGCTACCCCGATTGCCTTCCAGCCACGATGCAGCATCTGCACCTGATAGGCGTGTACGTCGTCCCCATGCACCCCGAGCCGAAGAATGCGACCAGGGAAGCGTGGTGCCTGTTGGTGCCCTGGAACCACCGGCTTGGGTGCAGGAACCACGGTGCCGTAGTGCGCCTTCACCTTGGAGATGAAGTATCCCCAGGGGAAGTTGTGGCCAGGGTCGGTGTGATCGCTCTGATGCCAGGCCTGGGAGACATCGACGTGACCGCAAATCCCCCTCTTACCTGCGAGCAGGTCTGACGCATTGATCTTCACTACCGGAATCCCGAACCGGTGGCACAGTTCCGCTACCCGGACGGCAGCGACATCGAGGATGTGCTCGATGTCGGTCCACTGCCCAGGCGAGTAGGTGGCCTCAGCACAGATCTCGATGCCGATCGAACCGGGGTTGGGCGGAGCGTGCCAGGCAATGGCACCGTCCCGCACACAGTGCTCTTCCCGCACCCCATCCCGGATGTAGTGGGCTGACCCACCGGAAGAGGCACTACGGAAATACTCCGCCGTGCTGTGGGCCTCGCCATTGGCGGAGGCCTCTATCCCCTTCAACCCTGGTGCAGTGGCATGGATCACCACCCGGTGCACCGGATAGTTGGAGCCAGACGAGACGTGATACGCCTGGACTGTGATCGGAGGCTCAGCCATTTAGATCCTCTCCATCCCCTTACACACGCTACTGGAACTGGATCGCCAAGTCGTTGACCGGCACGATAAACGTACCCCCGTAGTTGACCGTCAAAGTTGTCGGCAGCGCCAGGGAGTAGACACAGTTGCTGCCGGTGGCCAACTCCCAGATGCCGAAGTAACTGATCGTGCAGGCAGGCAGGTTGTAGAAGACCAACTGGTTGGTGTTGGCAACTGTCCGGTTAGACGGAGCGGTCCAGGTGATCCGCTGCCGAGCGTAAGAGCCACCGGATATCTCTGAGGAGGCCAGACCAGCGGTGGTGGGGTCGTTGTCATGCAGGCCCAGGTAGTGGTTGGTGAAGTAGGCCTGCAACACCACACCGGCCAAGTAGTTGGTCATCGGCATGACTAGACTCCAGGCTCTTGACGGTAAAGACGACCAGTGAAGTACACATAGTCGTGATACTCCGCATAAACGATGCCATACATCGTGATCACTGACTCGATCTCCTTGGCGGTGGGTCGATCCAGCGGGAACCTGGAGTTCAGGTCGAACGTCCACGGCGTCTCATCGATCAACTCACCGGTCAACGGGTCTCCTGCGGTCTTTTCCCCAGGGGAGTAACCAGCAGGCTGGTTGGCATGACCCCAACCGATCACCATCTCCTGCTGGGGCAGGGTGGTGGCACCGGGAGTGTCAGCAGGGATGGGCAGGCCATTGACATCCACGCTCTCGAAGGCGTTGGGGATGAACGGTGATGGCCCCAGAGCGTCATACGGCATGTCGTTGGCGTCCACATAGACGTTGTAGATGGACAGGTGGAAGGGGATCTTCAGCAGATTCCCGTCCCGGTCATAGGCGGCGAACTCAGTGAGCCGAATGGTGCCCTTCTCGGCCATTCTGATCCCGAACGTGCTCCAGCGCTGGTGCCTAGTGCCATTGGCGTGGCAAGCGATGTAGAAATGCGGGTACTTCTTGGGCGGGTATTTCTTAACATGAGCGGTATAAGGGAACTTGTCGGTAGAGCCCATGTCCTTGTAGAACGGCAGTGCTCCCAGCGGCATGTAGCCCGAGCCCTTGGAGTAGTTCCAGGGGGCGTACTGATCCTGGATCAGCACTGAGCGCTTGTTGATCTGGAGCATGGTGACCGGTGTCAACGGGTCACGGGTACGGACCAGCACTTCTTCCAGCGTGAGCAGGTCACGGAACTTGTTGTCGATCTTGAGTTCCACCGTGCCGTCATTGATGTTGTGATCGGCTTCAGCGATGTTGAACAACACCCCACGAGTGCCAGTGCCGACAACGAAGTAGACGACGATGGTCTCTCCCGCCTTGATGAACTCCTTAGGTCCACCTGAGGGTGAGACTTTCAGGCTCATAGTCCCGGCCAGCCCAGGATCAGAGTCGATCTTGAGCGTCTTACCAGCGGACAACAGTGCCTGCCGCTCATCGAAGCCGTTGGTGTACTTGATATTGGCTTCCACCGTCATCTTGTTCGGGTTGAAGCGGGGGTTGTTGATGTAGGGGTAGACCTCTGGGTCATAGGCCATCGGCTCGTAGCCGGTCAAACCAGAGTGGGCGTCCACCACCTGGCGGTTCCATTCCACCCCGGAGGCATCGGTGCCTTCTCCGTAGATCACGTTGGCGAACTGGGTCAGGTCCCGAGTCAGACTAAGTGTCACCCCAGGCTGTCCGGCGTAGACCGTGTAGGTCGGGGTGATGTTGATCTTCTGTCGGACATAGAGCACCGGTTGACGATTACGGTCCAGCCGCATCGTCCACTGCTGGCCCTTGTCATCGAACATCACCGACAACAGGGACTGGATATAGCCGGTCAGGCTCTTATCCCAGGAGCCGGTGTCTCTCCCAAAGAAACCAGTGATCTTCTGCCCCGGAGTCACACCCACTGGCTGGAGATAGGACGGGGTGGAGGCAGACGGGGCTGCCATCACCTTGGTGTAGCCCACCGGCCACTCGATCTTCAACGGCTTGGTCCGAAGGGAAGGCCTTTGGCCATGATCGAAGCAGAACCCGATCAGGTTCTCGTAAGCCCATGGGCGTGAAGGATAGAACGGCTTCTGCACGTACTTGTCCAACTGGAACATCGCCCCCTGGCACTGGATGGTGAGTGCGGAGGAACTCTCGTCACTCGACCATTCCCACGAGGCCAGGAAGCCCTCCCAGACCACCTGGCGATAGCCGTTGGCGGTGTCAAAGGGAGTGTGGGCTACCGGTTGTCCGGTATTGACATAAATGGTGACGTTGGCAAAGTCCTTCAGCCAGGAGAGTTCACCATGACCGACGTCATCAAAGATGGTGATCTGCGGGAACTGGATCTCTGCGGTAGCAGGACCAAAGGGATCGGCAAAGGAGTAGGACAACACCTGTGTCGGCACGTTACGGAAGTAAGTGACATCCACCAGTGCCGAGCCAGGTGGCTGGATCTCGACGTGAAACATCCCCAGTGTCGTCTGGGTGACGTCGTCTACTTCCCAAGGAGTCGGCATGGTTCCTACTTGTAGAGGGTGAAGAGATAGACGCCTTGCAGGTAGTTGGACACTGTCTCCACTTCAGTCAGTGCCAGCGCCCGGTTCCAGTAAGCGATCTCAAACAGGGACATGTGTGAGGCAGCGAGTTCGGAGACGGTGTTCTTCCTCCGGCCCAGCACCCACTGCTGATTGCCTGCTTGCCCGCCATAGAGAGTGTGGTGCTCCCACAGTTTGTAACCGGAGATGTAGCAGTTGATCGCCCCTGGCACCCGTACAAAGGTGAGGATCAACGGACGGGTAGACGGCAACGTAGCCGCCTTGTAGACCGAGTGGCCATCCGACATCTGCGCGTTGAGATAGGTCGTTCCTGCTGTTCCACCATGGGCCAGACCCAGCAACCCACCACTAGCGAAGCCGTCCGAGATGGAGACAACGTCTCCCTCGTTGACCTGGTCGTCGTAAGTGGTGGGAGTGGCTGCACCGAAATCCAGGATGTTCTGCCACAGATGCAAGTTCATCGGGTGGAAGATGCCTGCCACCATCCAGGTGTAGGGCACGTTCTGGGGCGCACCCAGGTCCATCCACATGTGCTGCACATAGCGCCACCACATATGAACCACCCGACCGTAGGTCTGAAGGCTCAGACTCTCGTTGTGGAAGAAGGTGTGCGGGTGCACGGTCGGAGAGTAGATCCCTGCTGAGGTCCATGCCGGTCCACCCGAGTGCTCCGGCCAGGACGTGATGGCTGCATCATCTGCTCCACCAACGTCAGTAGCCACCCATCGATGTGTGGAGGCCACCGGGAGAACGTGGTTGATCGAAGTGGGAGAGGGAGCATCGGAGTAGACGTAGGAGTGCGCAGTGGTGATCGAGGAGGTCTGCACCGAGTTGTAGACCGGGAGAAAGGGTCTTCCCTGGATGATGAACGGCTGCGGCATGGTCACCGTGGTGGAGACCATCGGCTTGACCAGGCTCAGGATGTTCTGCGGGATGTCGATCGGGACCTCTAGTTGCAGGTCGCCGTAAGACTCCAGCCCGAACCCGCCGTCATAGGACTCGTGGAACTGGTCCGAGGAAGCCACTCCGGTCATGGTGGAGTCGGCCGCCATCGTGGCGGCTCCCAGATCTGCCTCGGTTTGTGAGTCGGTGATGAACGAGGTATTGACGATCATGTCGCACTCGCCCGAAGGCTTGCCCGCCCCCATGTAGGACGTGACCTTCATGGTGACCCTGGGCAGCGCTTCTACCGTTCCCCGGAAGGTGGTGATGGTGTCCGAGGACATTGGCACCCAGGGGAAAGGGGCAACCGGCAGTGCGGTGACATGACCGGAAATGTTGATGTTGGTGAGCCGGAAGTACCTAGGCAACTTCGGTGGGGTACGTGCCTTCACCGTGGTTCCACCGTGGGTGACAGGTGGGATGTAGGAACCGGTTTTTAGCACCCAGGAAATGGTGTTCCAGCCCGCTCGTAGCGCAGTGGAGTCAGTGGTCCAACCATGACCCGCAGAGTGCGAGTGCATGTGCATGACCTTGCGGTTGACCACCAGGTAGATCCGGTCGGTCTTGTACCCGTCGAAAGACCGGTCGTAGGACAGGGTGGCAGCAGCACTGAGGTGCACGACCATGGTGAAGGTCTGCACGTCGTCCCACTGGATCTGCGGGAAGATCAGGTAGTAGAAGTTGGTGGTCTGCGATCCACCATGTACGCCTTTGTCGTAGTTGTTAGGTTCATCCTTGCGGTTCTTGTAGTGCAGGGTGAACTGCTTACGCGAGTAAGGCTCCGGAAAGACGTTGCCCTCGAAGACGTGGACTTCGTTCGAGTAGTTGAACTCAGGTGGGCTCAGCGGGATCTGTAGGTTATAGGGATACCCGTAATTGAAATCCTCATTGAATACACCACCAGCAAGGGTCATCCCCATAGTGGCTCCTACGTCATCGAGACGTTGAGATCGCCTGCCCGCACTGTGAACGTGTCACCCGAAGCAAGCACCCGAGCCGCAGTCAGAGCCCCGAAGAAGAGCAGGTTGCCACCGGTTATCGCGTCCCTAATACCCAGGTAGGTCACCGTAACCGCTGGCATCGAGGCGAAGTTGATGTCAGCGGAGTTGGTAGCCACTCCTGAAGCGGGAGCACTGAAGGACACTGCCTGTCGCGCATAGGACCCACCAGTGACCTCAGTACCCGAGTCATTGGCAGTGGGGTTGGTGCTGTACGCCGCCAGGTAAACCGTGGTGGGAGAGGTCATCGCCACATGCCGAAGCACATGGTTGAGCAGCGCATTCTCCAGATAGGAACTGAGCGCAGGCATATCCGTATCCTCCGGGGGTCTGTCAGCCTTGTCTAACTGGCTGGGATGATCGCTTGGGTGGGTTGGTTGGCGCTCAGCACCAGAGCCCCAGGATCGAACCTCAGCCGGGTACCGACTGAAGCCACCTGGGGAATGCGCAGTCGCCCAGCCAGGTAGACGTTGCCACCAGTAGCAGCGTCACAGAAGACGTAGCCAGAGATGGCAGGCCAGTCCGCAGTGGAGACAGCCGGGAAGAAGATGGTGACGACGTTGCTCACCACCCCTCCCGAAGGGGCTCCCCAGACAGTGACGTCGTTGGTGGCCTGGACCCTGGCGTAGCCATTGGCCGTGGGAGGCTCCAGCAGCATCGTGCCGTCCGCTGACGGGTCGGGAAGGTCAGTGACCAAGGCGACCCAAAACGAGGTCGGTACGGCGTACTGAGCCCCGAAGAACGACCCTGAGATGTAGTTGAGGCCGTAATCGGTGACGACAGACATCAGACCCCCTGAACCGGTACCGGTGACCGATAGAGGGAGAACTTTACCCTCAACTGTTGAGCCTGTGCCCGTCCACTGGTCCAGTCGATGGCGTAGTCAGCAGGCTGACAGGCATAGGTGTACGGCACCCCGTCCCATTGGACGGTGAAGTTGAAACTGAACTGGCTGAAGGCGTCGATCAGGGTCTTCAGATTGGCCTGGAGTCCAGCGTGCCCTCCTGGCACCTTGCCAGCCAGAACCTCGAAAGCCACCGAGTCCTGCACCAGGTCCCTGACTGCGGAGATGAGGATCTGACTCTCCACGAAGGGACTCTGGGCCTGGTTACGCCGCCAACTCACCGTTGCCGACAAGATCGAGTCCGACGACAAGATGAAGTTGGTGTGGTCGTTGATGTCCAGATCAGCCAGCCCCAGCAGGTCGCGGGAGACTGCCGCTACCAAAGTGTTCATGAAGTCCTCGCAACCGGACGGGAGAGGGCTGCCAGCCGCTTCCTAGCCTGCAACTTACGAGCCATCTCGTTCGGGTCCTGGGACATCACAGTGATCGCACCAGTGAAGTTGGTGGACTGGTCGTAATGGTGCTGGATGTTGCCGATCTGAACGCTAGCCCGAGGCAGGGTATGGGTCATCGCCACTGTGCTGTGGGACAGACCAGTCTGCGAGATGGTCCGAGCCACCACACTGGCGACGAATGAGGCACCCACTGCATTCAACGGGATGACAGCCTCAGGACCGTTCTCCCCTACACCAATGTGCTGACGAGAGCCAAAGACACCACCCTGCGCATACCAGTGCACAGCCCTCTCATGTGCCTCCGCCTTCAACGGGTCGCCGTAACGCTCCTTGATGTAAGCGATACCAGCAGCAATCTGAGAAGCAGGATTGGTGCGCCAGTCCTTGTAGCGGTAGTAGAAGTGCGGAATGTTGCCGCCGAGGAGTTGCGGAATACCGTAGGCCGAAGAGGTGGGGTTGTCGGCATATTGGTTCCAGCCTGACTCCGAGTTCCACAGAGCCTGCCAGGCAGCCCACTCCTTGCCCTTGGCCCAACTAGGCATCATCGACTTGGCAATCGATTGGTTGTAAGCCGGGTTCGCCGGATGTGCCCGCATGAAGTCTTCACTGGGCCGCATGTCGGCGTATGCCGAGTTCGGGTTGGTGGTGGACATGGTCGAGATATGACCAGTCCCTGCGGTAGAGCCGGTGCCGGGAGCGACATAGGTGTTGAAGGTCTTGGTCTGCTTCTGCCCGTTGGCTCCCATCACCGTTGAGGTAGAGGTGACCGGAACGTCACCCACCCCGCCACCAGAACGAGAGCCGGACAGGTTCACCCCACCCTGAGTCCCGGTGGGAGAACCTCCACCACTGGCCTGGATAGCCGCGATGGTGGAGTTAATGAAGGCTTGGCTGACGTTACGCACCTTGCCAATGGCAGTCACAATGCCCCTGGCATAGGCCTGGATGTGGGTCAACCCCGAGTTCATCGCAGCCTTGTTCAACTCATCGAAGTTGGTATACAACTGCTGACCCAACTCACTAATTTGCTGAGCACTCTGCTTCTGCGCGTGCTCAAAGGCAAGTTCGGCCTGGTGAGCGTTGTAGTCGAACTGACGCTTCATATCAGCGAACTTGGAGTTGTTGAGGTCAGTGTCCAAACCTTCTGAGATCTTCAGGCGCTTCTTAATCGAGGCGTTGAAGGTCTGCACCAACTTCGGATTCTGTGCGAAGTCCTGCACGTAACGCTGGGCCTGCTCTACGTTCTTCGGATCGTCAAGACCGAGCAGACGAATGGCATCACGAGACAGACCCTGCTTATGCAGAGTGTCCATCGCCTTCTGTGCATCAGCCAGCATCTGCACCTGGTGCTGCATCCCAAGTACGGCTTGACCGGCACCTTCGGTGTACTGCGCTTGGACGAACTGCGCAGGATTGCCGTAGGCGTTGGCCATGGAGAAGTTCATCTGCCGGATCTGCTCAGCGAACTCATGGTTCTGCTGCTTGATCTGGATATTGCGCTCGTAGAAAGTTTCCTTCTCCTGGATGCGGTACTGATGTACCTGTTCCATGTAGGACTTCAATTGCGCCTCAGCAGCAGCAGTCTGCTGAGTAGCCATCCCGATGTAGGTCTGCTCGTCCTGTCCAGCCTGACCACCAGTACCGAACTGACTGATCATTCCTTGGGCCATGTTGGCGTAACCAGCAGCCATCTGACCTGGAGTCTGGAAGATCGAGTTCTGTTGCTGAAGCGCCTGGTTGAGTGAGTCAATCTGAGCCTGCACACCCTGGATAGCCGGGTCAGCCGCAGACAACGTGTTCTTGTACTCGGTCCACTCTTCGATCGCGTGCTGGATGGCGGCAGTATTGGTCAGCATCGGCATGTTGGCTGAGTTACCGCGCTCAGCCCCGTACGTCAGTGCAGCCATGTCCCTGGCGTAGTTGACGTCGTTGGGGTTGGACATGTTGATGCCGAGACTTGCTGCTGCTCCTCCAATACCAGTTGCGTTGATGCGTTGTGCCTGCGCAACTGTGGTGGAGTGCTGCACCGCCGTGTTCAGAGCATTGAACGAAGCGTTGAGGTTGTTGGTGTTAACCCCAGCCTGCTGCAACTGGTTAGCGAAATCCTTGGCCCGCTGGTTGCCATGCTGAAGGGCATTGATGAAATCGCTCAGACTGTAAACAGTCGAGGTGTCCATCTTGATCTGCTGGTCCTTGGGCACGCCCTTGTTCAACTGGTTGACGATGGACCCAGCAGCAGCGCTGAAGCGTTCAGCGTTGTACCCGGACTGACTGAGCCCCTGGGCGTCCATGGTGCGCTGGATCGCAACCAGACCAAGACCAGCCTGTGCGTACTGACCGGTGTTGAGTTGATTGGCGATCGGAGTGACTGCGTCCCTGATCCGCTTGGACGAGTTGGTGCCCTGGAATTGGTTCTCGAAGATGTTCGAGTCGTCCTTAACCCCTACCAGCAGACTGGCGTTGTTGAGCGCCGCTTGGCTGGCCGAGACACCCTTAAGGTTCAATTGCCGATAGACATCCTGTGCTGCTTGTGGGCCGTAGGCAGCGATCAGTTCTTCCCGCAGAGCCTGTTGCTGAGCAGTGGACAGCGGGGCACCGTTGTTGCTGGCAATGACGTTCTGGATCAATTGCTGAGCGGTACGGACCCGATTGATGCCCTGACGTCCTTGCAATCGACCGATGTCTCCACCGGCCGACTTAGAGAACCCGCCTGAAGTAGCAGTAGAAAGTTCACTCTGACCAAACGGGGTGACTTTGTCAGATGGAGCAGTAGGAGCAGCACCTTGAGGCTTGGTGTAGGTGCCACCAGCAGCACGAACAAGAGCAGCACCCAGGTCATCCATGTTGTTCGCTGCGTCTTGCGCGCTGCTGTGCAGATGCTTGAACTCAGCCGCCAGCGGAATGCCTACCGCTGCCAAGATCCCCAGCGGGAAGATGACGTTGGACAGGGCACCAGCAAAGCCAGCCAGAGCATTCATTGCTCCACCGAAGCCTCGACCAGCCAGGCCCAGGAACGAAGTAGTCCT
>Ga0070681_10000056_pt1 | contig 79899 bp, 61 predicted proteins | sample KBSC83BmetaG_FD_65650 | JGI IMG/M metagenome (GOLD analysis project Ga0070681, IMG submission 65650) | Corn rhizosphere microbial communities from Kellogg Biological Station, Michigan, USA - KBS C8-3B metaG | ecosystem: Host-associated > Plants > Roots > Rhizosphere | place: USA: Michigan...
CGCGCGCTGACGGCCTTCATGTCCGCACCCAACACGCCGGCCGACGCCGCGAAGAACGCAATGGCGGCGACAACCGTCACCGTGATGCCGCCGCGCAGGCCCCGCAACGGAACACGTCGGCCCGGCCGCGCGACGATGAACACCGCAATGGCGATGAGCATCGGAACCCATGTGCTTCGCGTGAAGCTCAGCGCGATGGACGTCGCAAACAAGGTCAAGCCGGCGATCCGGCGTGGGGTAGTGCCCGAGTGCACGCATCGCGCGATGAGGAGCAGGATGCCGAGCATCAGCAGATGAAGGATGGCCGGCCGGAGCCGGTTCGCGAGTGACGTCACGCCGAGGGTGACGACGCCTTGCTCCTCATTCGTGCTGCCGATGCCGGTGAACGCGCTTATCAGCGAGATCGCCGAGCCGGCGACGCAGATGCGCAGGATCCAGCGCTCGAGGGCGTCGAGATCGTCGTTCGTACGGAACAGCGCAACGACGGCGAGCGGGAGCAGATAGAGCAGCAGCTCCTTGAAGGGCCCGAGCCAGATGCTTCGGGGAAAGCCTAGGTATGACGAATATGCCGCGCCGCCGACAGCGGCTGCCGCGAAGACGAGGAAGGGAACGGCGAGCTTCGGGCGACGCAAGCGCTCGTCGCCCATGGCCCAGCGCACGACCGTAAGAGCCAAGATCGAGAAGGCGATCAGCTCGCCAAGATCGCTTCGAACCGTGCCGAAGGAGAGGCGCAGCAGCCGCTCGTGGAAGATGCTGCCGACGATCACGACCCAGACAACGAACGCCGCTTGGGTCCAGCGCAGCACCGCCAGAGCACCGGCCACGGCGCCGATGGCAAGGACGATCTTCTTGTCGCCGCTCTCGAACTTGTAGACGACCGCGAAGATCATCAAAGCGCCCGTGAGCGCCGCAGCGACCGGGATCACTGGGCGCGACCGCATCCGGGCGGCTGCCAGGGCGCTCTGCATGACACCTCCGCCCGCCCGTTGCCTCACTCCTCTAACGAGTCCGTCCGGCGTTCGTCACGGCGTCCGACCGCATCGATTCCGCCCGCATCAAAAGAGCCGGTGCCGCGTTATAGATCCCGTGAACGTCCGCAAGGCTGCCGTCATCGTGCCTGTCCACGAGGATCCAGAGGGTCTCGCGACCCTGCTGGAGCACGTGGCGCGGCAAGATTTCCCGGCTGAGCGCCTAGAGGTCATCGTGGCCGTCGATGGCGGTGACCCGCAGACGCTGGCCGTCGCGGAGGGCTTCGGGGCCCGGACAGTGGCGCTAGTGCCGAACCAGGGCTCCTACACCGCCCGTAATCGGGCGATCGAGATGCTTTCGGACGATGTGGACGTTGTTGCCTTCACCGACGGCGACTGCCGCCCGTGGCCCGGCTGGATCTCCGCACACGTCGCGGCGCTCGCCGACGCGGACATGTCCGGCGGGGCCGTCGACGTCACGCTCTCCGCGCGGCCGCAGCCCGCGGAGTTCATCGACCGGCTGCGCCACCTCCAGCAGAAGGCTTACGTGACGCAGCAGGGCTACGCCGCGACCGCGAACCTGGCTGTCCGTCGCGACGTCCTGCGCGCCATGCGCTTCGACAGCTCGCTGCGGACCGGAGGCGACGTCGAGTTCGGTCAGCGCGCGACCGCGGCCGGCTTCCGGCTCGTCTACAGCCCCGACGCCGGGGTCGACCACCCGGCGCGGGAGACCACCGCCGAGCTGTTCCGCAAGATCGAGCGGATTTGCACCGGTATGACGGCCCGCCGGGCGTACTGGCAGGGACGGGTCGTGTCCCCACCCCGGTTCAAGAAGTGGCTCGCTCAGCGCGCCGTGCACGAGCGGGTGAGCCGGAACCCGATCTGGCTCGCCCGGATGCTCTGGCTCGAACGCGAATGCCAGCGGCGCGTCGCCGCGTCCGCGGTTGCCGCCGGAGGCGTCATCGCGCCGAAACGCGCTCTTACTGTCGGTTATGTCGTCGACCGGCCGGCAGAGCTCACGCAGACGTTCGTCACCGGTGAGCTGGAGGAGCTGCGCCGCCAGGGCGCCCGCGTCGTCATCGTCGCCCTGCGTCCGGCCCGCAACGCCGTCCCCCCGCAGGTGCCGACACTCGTCCTCCAAGACCTCGGCGTATCCACGCGCGTCCAGCGGCTGGCTCGCCGAGCCTGGCGACTCCTCGACCGACGTCGGTGGGGTGAGTTCGAGGCCGCGTTAGGTGAGGTGGCGAGCGAGATCGACGGCCCGGGTGTGCCGCGCAGTGCGCTGCCCTACGCCGGCTGGTGGCTGCGCCGCCAGCGGGTGCACGTCCTGCATGCGCATTTCGGCTGGCGCGCCGCAGCTGCCGCCCATGCGCTTTCCCGGCTGACCGGCCGGCCGTGGACGATGACGCTCCACGCGCGCGACATCTTCAGCGACCGACACAATCTCGATGCCAAGCTCGCCGCGGCCGCCCGCGTCGTGACCGTGTGCGACTACAACCGGCGCTTTCTTCGCAACGAGCTGGGAGTCACTCGGCCCATCGACCTCGTCATCTGCGGCGTCGAGCCGGCCGCACCGCCGAGGCCGTCCGATGTTGGGTGCGATGTCGTCGCCGTCGGGCGGCTCGTCGAGAAGAAGGGCTTCGACCTTCTGCTGGAGTCGGTGGCCAAGCTGCGCACCGCGCGAGAGCTTCGGGTGCGGATCATCGGCGATGGTCCCCTGCAATCGCAGCTGCAGGCTCGGGCCGTCGAGCTCGGCATCGCCGACATCGTCGAGTTCGCAGGGCCACGCTCGCACGAACAGACACTCAGTGACATTGCCGCCGCTCGGTTGCTGTGCCTGCCTGCGCGGATCGCGGCGAATGGAGACCGCGACTCGATGCCCGTTGTCGTCAAAGAGGCGATGGCCGCCGGCGTACCCGTCGTGGCAACCGATGTCGTGGCGATCCCCGAGATGGTTGACGACACCGTTGGCCGGCTGGTGCCGCCCGAGGACCCGGACGCGCTCGCGGCGGGGATCACCGCCATCCTTGATCTCGACGACGCCGCTTACGAGAAGATGTCTGTGCGCGCCCGGGCCCGCGTCGACGCCCGGTTCACGATGGCTCAGCAGGTGCGCGTCCTGCGTGAAATCCTGACCGCGGTGGCCAAGGAGCGCGCGTGACAACCGTCGACATCGCGGCCATCCCGCACCGCAGCACGGCTGAACGGCGCGAGCGCCTGCTGCAATGGGCGGACCTGACCCGCGTGCTTGCCGTCAGCAACTTCAAGCGGCGCTATCTGCGTAGCAAGCTCGGCATCGCGTGGGCGATCGTGAGCCCGACGTTGCAGGCAGCGGTCCTGTCCGTGGTCTTCATCAAGATCTTCCACGTGACGAAAGTCCCGCACTATCCGCTCTACGTGCTGTCCGGGATCATGGCGTGGCAGTTCTTCCAGCAGAGCTGCAGCCAGGGCACATCGTCGATCGTCGACAACGGGCCGCTGGTGAAGAAGGTCGCCGTTCCCAAGGTGATCTTCCCGCTGGCGACGGTCGGCGGCCTGCTGCTCGTGTTCCTCGTGCAAAGCCTGGTGCTCTTCGTCGGCGCAGCAGTGTTCGGGACGCTGAGCCTGAAGGTGTTCTACCTGCTGCTGGCCATCCCGATCGAGTGCGCTCTTGCCGCCTCGGTCGCGATCCTTTGCACGAGCATTCACGTGTCGATCCGCGACATCAAGTTCGTCATCGACGCCGGGCTGATGATGTTCTTCTATCTGACGCCGGTCATCTGGGACATCACTCGCCTGCCGGCGTCGGTTCGAAGCTACGTGGACTGGAACCCGGTCTACGGCGTCCTCACCCTCGTGCGCGCCGCGTTCCTCGATCGCTCGGTCGACTGGAACGGCGTCTTGAGCGCCGTGATCCTCACTGCAGCCATCGCAGCGCTCGGCGGCTGGTTGTTCCGCCGCCGCAGCGCCGATTTTTCGGACCTCGTATGACGATTCTGCGCGCCGAGAACCTCGGCAAGCGTTATCGCGGTGGCAGCGGCAAGTGGTCACTGCGCGGGGTCGACCTCACGGTGGACGCCGGCGAGGTCGTTGCCGTGATCGGGCGCAACGGTGCCGGCAAGTCCACGCTGCTCAAGCTTGTTGCCGGCGTCACCGGGCCGAGCGAAGGAATCCTCGACCGCGTCGACCGGATCGCGCCACTCATCGAGGTCGGTGCCGGCTTCAACACCGAGCTGAGCGGACGCGACAACATCTGGGTCAACGGGCGGCTCCTCGGCATGTCGCGCAAGCAGATCCGCGCGGCCTTTGACGACATCGTGCAGTTCGCCGAACTTGCGCACGTCATCGATAGGCCGGTCAAGGAATACAGCTCCGGCATGTATATGCGGCTCGGCTTCGCCGTCGCGGTGCACACGGACCCTGAGCTTCTGCTTGTTGACGAGGTTCTCGCTGTCGGCGACCTGCCCTTCCAAGTCAAGTGCCTCGATCGCATCCGTGAGCTGCGCGCCAACGGGGTCGGAGTTCTGTTCGTCAGTCACAACCTTGCCGCGGTCCTGAGTCTCGCCTCCCGCGCCTTGCTGCTCGAGGACGGTCGGCCGGTCATGGCGGGCGACCCGCAAGACGTCGTCGGCGCCTACCACGCACGACTGGCGGTGGGGGGCAAGGAGCTGACGACGATCGACGACGAGACCGGCGCAACGGGCGAGCTGGAGCTGCTGGACCTAGCCATCACTCGCGACGACGGCGTGGAACCCAGCCTCTGGCACCCCGGCGACCGGGTGCGCGTCGTCGCCCACGTGCGTGCTGCTGTCGACATTCCCGAGACGATCGTCGGCCTGCGGATGGCGCGAGAAGGCGCGGGCGTCATCGGCGGATGGATGTCGAACGACGGTCCGTGTCTCCCGGCCATGGCGGCGGGGGAGGAGCATGTCGCGGTGCTCGAGTTCAGCCTCAACGTCGCCGAAGGCGGCTACCTCATCGACTTCGGATTCGCCCGCCGGGACTGGAAGTCGATCCTGTGCATGCGTGACCGGGTCTATCGATTCGGCGTTGCCGCTCGTCCTGGTGGCAGTGGCATCGTCGACCTCGCACCGAGCTTTCACGTCGCCGCACCGGAAGGGGCGCGGTGACGCCGCTCGCCCGGCTCCGGCGCATCCGCAACAAGTGGCGAGCGCTGACCATGCTCGCCGAGTTGCCGGAGGACGAGCGGGCCGCGCTGGTCCAGCTCGCCAAGGTGCAGGCGAGTGAGAACCTCGTCGTACGCCGCCAACCCGGCATCGATCCGAAAGCTTGGATCTCACCCCTCGCCTCGATCCGGTTCGCCGAACGCGTCTCGATCGGGCCAAAAGCGACGGTCGGCCCATGGTGCGCGGTGTGGGGCGGCTGGAGCCGGACGTGGGCGCGTATCGAAGAGGGCGCCCTGCTCTCGCCCGGCGTTGTTCTCGTCGCCGGCAACCACGGCATAACCGGCCGCGGCCCGATCCGCGATGAACCGCTCGAGGAGCTCGACGTCGAGATCGGCGCGGGAGCCTGGATCGGTGCGCACGCAACGGTCATCGGCTGCCGGGTGGGCAGGGGCGCGGTCGTCGGAGCAGGAGCCGTTGTCACGAAAGACGTGCCGGACTTCGCCATCGCCGTCGGCTCTCCGGCCCGCGTGATCGGCGAACGCCCATCAACTTGAGTTCTCGGCGGATCAGTGTGGTCGTGCCGAACTGGAACGGCGCGGCCTATCTCGGCTTGACGCTTGATTCTTTGCGCGCGCAGCTGCGGCCGGCCGACGACGTCATCGTGGTCGACAACGGCTCGACGGACGGATCCCGGCAACTGCTCGCCGAGCGCTACCCGGACGTGCAGGTCGTTGCGTTGCAACGAAACACAGGCTTCGCCGGCGCGGCTAACGCTGGCATCCGTGCCGCGCGTGGTGACCTCGTGGCCGTTCTCAACAACGACGCCCGCCCGCGCCCGGACTGGTTGGCGCGACTGGTCGCGCAGCCCGACGATCCGCGGGTGTGGGCGTGGGGGAGCGTCCTGGTGTCGCCGGACGGGACGGTCGAGTCGGCCGGCGATCACTACGACCCGAAGGGCTACGCCTACAAGATGGCGGTCGGCGGCCGACTCACGGATCTGCCGGCCGAGCCCTACGAGGTGTTCGCGCCGCCGGGTGCGAGTCCGTTGATGCGCCGGGACGTGCTGATGCAGCTCGGTGGCTATGAGGAGCGCTTCTTCCTCTACTACGAGGACGTCGATCTGTCTTTCCGCGCGTTGCTTGCGGGGTTCACCGCGGTCGTCGTACCTGATGCGGTTGTCGAGCACGATCTCGGCCGGTCATCAGCCGGCAGCGCGCGACCGTGGTTTTACATCGGCCGCAACAGTCTTTGGTGCGCGCTGCGTTGTCAGCCGCGGATCCATCCCCGCTCGCTTGTCCGCCGCACCCGGCGCGAGCTGACAACTGCACGTTCGCGGACGCCGGGCGCGGCGGCGGCCTACATGCGCGGCCGAGCGGTTGGCGCACTCCTGCTGCCGTGGGCGTTGTGGACCCGCCGGGCGATCCAGCGGAGTCGTGTTATCGATGACGCGCGTGTCAGTGCCGTCCTTGCCGCCCCACCGCTGCCGCGGCGGATCACTGCGTCATGACGCGTGCCGCGTCCTGACTTCCTCGACATCGACTCCGATCCGCTCCACGTCACGGATGACTTTGGCCGGTGCACCGGCAGCGAGCTTTGCCGCCGGCACGTCGCGCGTCACGACACTCAGCGCGGCCACCACAGCAGACCGGCCGACCGTCACGCCGGGCGTCACGACCGCGTTGGCGCCGATGAACGCAAACGGTTCGATGACCACATCCGCTTGGTGTGTGGGTTTGTCGAAGATGACCGTTGGCGCGTCGTCGAACTGGTGCCCGTTGTCGAGCACCGACGCGCCTTCGGCAATCGCGCAGCCGAAGCCCAACTGCATGTTGCCGTCGGCGTGAACCTGGACGTTGCGGCTGATGATCGCGCGCGGTCCGATCGTGAGCTTGCCCTTCACCGTCAGCACCGCGCTATGCCGCAGATGAGCGCCTGCGCCGACGTCGAGATCGCCACCCCACAGTCGCAACAGCACGCCGGTGTGCAGCTGCGCGCCCGGACCGAGGCGCAGGCGGGCGCTGCGATTCTTCTTCAGCTCGACGAGGATGTTGTCGCCGATGTAGGCCGTGCGATCGATCGACACGGCGACCGGCGCGCTGAGGAGGCGGGCCTCGCGCCGGATGGTTCGCTCCAGCCGGCGCCGTCGGCGCCGCTGTTCCTGCGTGCGACGGGTGGCGAGCCAGGACTCGCGCCACCGCCGCCGCCACAGCCGGACGCGCTGTCGTCGCGACGGATGGGTGCTGAGCCACGGCACTGCTCCGCCGGGCAGACCGAGTCCGCCGAGCGTGCCGCGGACCTGTTGTCGCAGGCGTCGGTTCTTCGGGCGCACAGACAGCGCGCCGGTCGCGATGACATCGAGCAGCAGGAGCGCGTTCACAGCAACCGAGAACCGCAGTGGGAAGCGCATCCTGACGTAGCGGCGCAAGGCGACGACGAACTCCGCACGCTTGCGGTCGCGGTTGAGCTGGCGGTGGCTCGTGCCGTAGCCGTGCACGGCGGTCGCCGACGGCACGACCTCGCAGCGGTACATCCGGCCGCGGATCCGGCCGAACAGCTCGGCGTCGTTGAAGAACAGCGGCAACTGCTCGTTGAAGAGCCGCGCACCGGCGAGCTCGCGCCACAGCGCCACGCACGCAGCCGCCGGGCAGTCCACCGCGAGCACCTCGGTCCCGACCTGTGGCATCTCGGCGGCGTAGCGCCGCCAGGCCCGGCCGCGGTCCTGCCGCCAACGCTTGTCGATCCGCCGTCCCACCTCGGTGAGATCCCAGAAGACGGCCCCCAGGCTGATCTCGCGCCGGGCGAACGACTGCGGGGTGCCGTCCGGGTTCCGCAGGACGGCCGCCGCCACGCCGACTCCGACGCCGGCGTGAAGGTGGTCGACGAGGGCCTGCAGGCACCCCTCGTCGAGCACGGCGTCGGGGTTCAGCAGCACGACGACCCGGCCGGTGGACGCCTCGAAGGCCTGGTTGTTGGCGGCGGCATACCCGACATTGCGCTCGTTCTGGATGAAACGGGCAGAGACTTGCGCCTTGGACTTTCGGATCCATTGCTCGACCAGGCGCGCAGATTCGTCGCTCGACGCGTTGTCAACTATGACGACCTCGTAACCCCCGCTGACGTTCTGTCGTTGTAAGGCCGACAGACAGGCGTCGAGGTCGTCGCCTGAGTTGAAGCTCACCAGCAGGACGGAGACCAGCGGTGCAGGCAAGGGCGGCCCAGATGTCCTCACCTTTCGAACCCCCGATCGGCACGGGCCCGGTCTTCGGCCCCGCTGAAACCCCAGTCGAAATCCCAGTGGAAATCAGGGTGCCACAGTGACGCTCGAGGCGGTTCTTTCTCTCATTCGCCGGCGCTGGCTGCCGATCGTGCTCTGCGTGATCGCCGGGCTTGCCGGCGGGTTCGCTCATGCTCAGACGACGCCGAAGTCCTACCAGTCCACGGCGCGGCTTTTCATCAACATCCCGGCGGCCGCCAACACTCAAGAGGCGCTCCAGGGTGTCGAGCTCTCCACCCAGCTGATCAAGAGCTATGCCGCGATCGTCACCTCGCACGCTGCGGCAAGCGCCGTCAAAGAGCGGCTCGGCCTGCCCGACTCGGTCGGCGCGATCAAGCACGAGCTGTCCGCGCACGCCGAGCCGGACACGTTGATCATCGACATCGTCGCGCAGGATGCCGATCCGGCGCGGGCACAGTCGATCGCCCAGGCGGCAGCCGTTGTCCTCAACGACGCCATCCGCAGCCTGGAGCAGACACGTGCGCCGTCGAGCGCCGTGCAGGCGAGCATCGTCGATCCCGCCGTGACTCCGGGCAAGCCGTCGAGCCCGCAGCCCACGCGCGACATCCTGTTCGGACTCGTGCTCGGCTTCCTCGGTGCCGCCGCCATGGCCCTGGTGCTCGACGCACTGGACCGCTCCGTGAAGACCGCTCCGGAGGTCGAGCGGCTCGTGGGCGCTCCCTCCCTAGCGGTCGTGCCGCGAAACCGCAACAAGAGCAAGCCGCTTGCCGCCGACGGCGCGACGATGGGTCCGGCCGCCGAGGCCTACCGCGCGCTGCGCACGGCGCTGCGCTTCCTCGACCCCGATGATCCGATCCGTTCGCTGGTCATCACGTCGCCGAATGCAGACGAAGGCAAGTCGACGACCGCGGCCAACCTCGCGCTGGCGCTCGCGCAGTCCGGCGAGCGAGTCATCCTCGTCGATGCCGACCTGCGTCAGGCGGGCCTCTGTGAGCTGCTCGGCATCGAGTCTGCTGTCGGTCTCACCGGCGTGCTCACCGGCCAGGTCCCGTTGCACACGGCGCTTCAGCCCTACCGCGACCGCTTGACCGTGCTGCCGGCGGGCGTGCTGCCGCCGAACCCCTCGGAGCTGCTCGGTTCGCAGCGGATGGCTGCGCTCATCGACGAGCTGGGGGAGCTCAGCGACATCGTCGTCTTCGACACGTCGCCGGTCCTGCCGGTCACCGACGCCGTCGTACTGGCGGCGCAGGTCGACGGAGCCGCGCTCGTGCTTCGGCACGGTCGCACCTCTCGCAATCACGCCGTCGAAGCCGTGCGCCGCTTGCGCGCCGTCGATGCGGGCGTCGTCGGCGCCATCCTCAATGGCCGACCGCGGCCGGAGGCAACTCCCTACTACTCCGCCTACGACACGCGCGAGGCGAGCCGGCCTCCGGTGGAGGCGTGATGCGGGCCAGGTCCCTCGTCGTCGCCGTGACCGCGGCCGGCCTCGCGCTGGTCGCGCCGGCAGCGAATGCGTTCGCCGACTATCCGCCGCCCGTCGACAGTCACGGCGAGGGGACTGCGGATCCGTCGCGCGTCGGCATTGGCGACTGCACAACATTTGCCGGTGGCGGGTTCGGGGCCGGTGCCGAGCTGGCCATCACCGACCAAGGCGCGGAGGTGTCGACGATCCATGCCGACCGCAACGGCGACTTCAGCACGAGGGTCTGCTTCAACAGTGGCGCGCATCCCGGACGGCACGTGCTCGAAGCGAGCGGCACGGGCGCCAGTGGCGAGCACCGCACTGTCGACGCAAGCGTGGTGGTGCAGGGTGGCAGCGAGTCGTCGAACGGCCAACACGCGGGCAGTGCCGGCCAGTCCGGCTCGTCGCAATCCGCTCCCGGGCAGATGCGCAAAGCGTCGAGCTCGCATCTGCTCGGCCTGCCGCTGACACCGTTCAACACGCTCGTCGTCATCGTCGCCGGCTTGCTCGTGCTCGCCGTGGGCTCGATGGCGCTGCTGGTGGGCGAAGTGCGCTACCGCAGGCTCCGGCGCCGTCGCGCCTCGATGGTCTGAGCACAGATGCCTACGGCCTCCTCGCCGCGTGCGCGGCGGCTCCAGCAGCTGCGCCGCTGGCGTCGCCGGATGGTGCCGTATCTGCCGTGGCTGGTCAGCGTGTCGCTGGGCCTGCTGCTGTTCCTGACCTACGTCGGCGTCCGCGCCTACCAGGCGGCACGGAGCGCCAATGACGCTGCCGCTGCACTGACACGCGTCGAGGCGGCCCTCGTCGCGGGCGACATCGATCAGGCCCGCGCCGAGAGTGCTCGCGCGACCGCGCTGGCGGCGGCTGCGGAAAACCACACCGGCGGCATCGCCTGGACCATGGCCCGGCAGTTGCCGGGCGTGCGCGGACCGTTGCACACCGCGGAGACAGTGACAACTGTTCTCGACGACGTCGCTAGTGCAGTGGTTGCCCCTGTCGTACGTCTGCCGGCCGCCGATGTCGGCAGCAGGGTGCAGGGAACCACGGTCGACACCGCCGCGTTGAACGACGCTGCGCCGGTCGTGAATACGGCGTACGCGCGGCTGAAAGCAGACATCGCGAAACTGCAAGACGTCCAGCAGGTGGGTCTCGGCGCCATTGACTCGCGCATCAACGAGGCCGTGTCGCGCCTCGACGGAGTTGCGGGCAAGCTCAACGCACTCGACGTGGCAATGACGACCGGATCGACCATGCTGCAAGACGGTCGGCGCTATCTCGTGCTGATCCAGAACAACGCCGAGTCGCGCGCCACCGGCGGCATCGTCGGTGCCTATGCGGTCATGCATGTCGACGGCTCTCGGCTCGTCATCGACGAAGCCGGACCGAACAACGACCTACGTGACGCTCATACGTCGGTCATCCACACCAACGCTGACTTCGATCGGCGCTACGGCGCACTCGACGTCGCGTCGGAGTGGCGCAGCCTCAACCTCACGCCGAACTTTCCCACTGCTGCATCGATCGCGGCGCGGCTCTGGCATCGCTCCGGGCCGCCGAAAGTCGACGGAGTGATCGCTGTTGACCCGCCTGCGCTTGCCGATCTGCTGCGAGTGACCGGAACGGTGCGAGTCCCCGGCGGACCGGCCCTGAGTGCCGGCAACGCGGTCGAGTTTCTCGAGTCACAGATCTACACGCGCTACCCGCGTTCCGCCGACCGTGCGCGCAATCGCTATCTCGCTGACGTGACGAAGGCCGTCTTCAACGCGGTGCAAGAGCGGCACGTCAGCGGAGCAAAACTGGTACGCGTCCTGGCTGATGCGGTTTCGTCCGATCACATCCAACTGTGGTCGGCACATGCAGACGAGGAGTCGCGGCTTGCGCCGACGCGCATTGCCGGTGACGTCGGTGCGCGGCGCGCACCCTTCCTCGAGGTCGTCACCCAGAACCTGACCGGCGGCAAGGTCGACTACTACCTACGACGGCGAGTCACCTACACGTCAACGACGGCCCCGACCCGCGACAACCTCGGCGCCGGTCCGGTCGACCAGGACGACGCGGTCGTCACCGTGCAGCTCACGAACACCGCGCCTGCGGACGGTCTTCCGGGATACGTGACGACGCGCGTCGACCGCGAACCGCACAGTCAAGATCCTGTGGGCACCGATCGCCTCTGGGTCTCGCTGTATTTCGCCGCCGGCACCGGCTACACCCAAGCGACGCTCGACGGCGTGCCCATTGCGTTGCACACCGACGTCGACTCCGGCACGAGCGTGATGTCGACCGTTCTCGAGTTCCCGCCCGACCAGACGCACACGCTCGTCGTTCATGTGCTGCAGCCGGCACCTGCAGGAGTGCCGTTCCAGTACTACCAGCAGCCGCTTGCCTTTGCCGACGCTGTCGCTGTCACCCGCCACTGACCTTGCGTGGAGTTGCTGACTTCTTCCGCGGGGCTGCGCTGGTGCGGAGCCGGCTGGTCGCTTCGCCCTCGATGAGGCGTTGATCCAACGACTCGACGCGCGCGCTCAGTGCGGTGACTCGCCGACGTACGTCGCGGACGTCCTCGGCAAGTGCGTCGGTCGTGGCCTGCAAGGCGACAACAGCGTTCAACACGGCTGTCAGCGTGTCCTCGGGCGTGGACGGCGTCGATGCGGCGCGCCGGCGTGACCGGCGGCTGGTGCGGCGTGCGGGCACCAGGCCGTCGTCGTTGTCCGCGGCAGGCTGTTCGGTCACATCGGCTCCGGAGGCTTGAACGGCAGCGGCCGGATCAATCGTGCCCGATGGCGTCGGAGACGCGTGCCACCGCTATCAGTTGGAAGGCCATGAGGCCGGGACGGCGCCGCCCGATCCACTGCCAGCTGCGCTCCATCCGAGTCCCGACCGGCTTGGGCAGTTGCGTCACCCGCTTGACGTGGTTGCGCAGTCGCGGAACGACGGGGCTGACCGACTCGATCTCGAGGCCGACCATGGCGAGCTCGTCGAGCAGCGACCGCTCGGTGAAAAACCGTAGGTGTCCGCGATCGAAGATCCCGGACTCGGCGTACTCCCACCGCCCGCGCGCCAGGCTGACGCGTGCGGACCAGTGGCCGATGTTCGGCACGCTGACGACAACCGCCCCGCCGGGGCGGCACCAGCGCGCCGCATGGCGCAGCGCCTCGCCTTGCAGCGGCGTGTGCTCGACGACGTCGGCGAGGACAACGACGTCGAACGGCTCCCGCCCTGCGGTCAGCAACGGATCGGCGATGTCGCCGACGATGACCTCGTCCGCGACCTCGCGGGCTGCGGCCGCGGCCGACTGGCTGATCTCGATGCCGACCCGTCGACTCGCGTCACCGGCGAGCGCAGCGAGCAGACCACCGGACGCGCAGCCGATGTCGAGCACCGAACCGTTCGGCGGCAAAACGGAGCGCACCACGTCCAGCAGCGAGCCGTTGCCGAACTGGCGGTACGTCGCCGCACGCGCGTCATACGATGCGGCGAGCGCCGAGTCTGCTGCACCCGTCGCCATGACCGAAACTTTACCGGCGCAGCCACGTAATATTTAAGTGCGACTTCGCGAGGAACGGTGTTTAGACGACCTCCCCACCTTCGCCGCAGCCACTTTCAAGGACCGCTATGGGCCCGCGTGAAGTTGTGGTTGAAGATCCGGCGCGGCGGCGCGTTGATCCTTGCACCGTTTCGAGTCACCGGAAGGCGTGCGAGCGAAGCGCACCGACGGATCATCGTCGGGCCCGGCACTCGCATCGGCCAGTTTGCGTGGTTCAGCCTGACGACCAAGGATGCAAAGGTCGTCATCGGCCCGGATTGCACGCTGAGCGCATCTCTCGCGATCACCGCCGGGGGCTTGATCACCATCGGAACCGGCACTGCGATCGGGGAACGCTGCCTCATCGCCGACCACGGTCACGATCACATGAGCTACCTAGAGGAGGCGCTGAGCACGGGTACGGCCCCGTCGTTCGGCTGGGGGACATCCAACGCGAAGCCAGTGACGATCGGCAACGGCTGCCATATCGGCGTCAACGTCGTCATCCTGCCGGGCGTGGATGTCGGTGACGGCGCGGTGATCGGCGCCAACTCGGTCGTCACGAAGAGCGTGCCGCCGTACACGATCGCCGCCGGTGTGCCGGCGCGCGTCATCCGGACGTTCTCGGCGGAGCAGTCGGCGTCGGGGGCGGACAGCGGGTGAACCGGCGGTGGCAGGCCGCCCGCATGGTCCGACGTGGCGGTCTGCGGTGGTGGCTCATCTACGGACCAGTCCGGTCCGGGACCACGTTGATGGGCAACCTGGCCGCCGCGCACGCACGGCACTTCGTCAGCGACTGGGGCCTCCACGCAGCGCTCGGCGGACCGCAGTCGCGCCTTCCCGGCAGCTTCGACCCGCGGCGGCCGCAGCGGGCGTTGCTGGCCGAAGTTCTGGCCTCCTGCCAGACCGGGCAGAGCGGGCCGTTGGACCTGGTCTACAAGCAGGCGAACCTGCGCGAGCCGGAGTACACCGCCCTCTGCGCCCTGCTCGGCTCGCCTGAACGGACCGTCTTCTGCCTGCGGGACCCGGCCGGCTTCATGGCCTCGGCCGTCCGGAAGTTTCCGGACATCGAGCTGACCAACCTCCAAGAGATCAACTATGTCGGCACGGCGCTCGAGTTCGACCGGATCGGTGGCGAGGTGTTCCTCTACCAGCCTGAGGTAAGCGGGCAGGACTACGCCGACTTTCTGCGCCCGTTGCCACTCAGCGCCGAGGAGCAGTCCTCCGTCCGCTACAGCGGCACCGCCGCGCCGGAGCTCGCCACGGACGCGATGTGGGAGCAGTTCCACCGCCTGGCTGCGCGCGCGGTGAACCCGCCAGCCGCAGGAGTCACCCTCCGGCCCCCTGTTGACGACCGCGACGCGACTTTCCGGGTGTTCAGTCGTTGATCTAGCAGCGACTCCGGAGGGGACTGGGCTATGACGGCGACGGCGGATACCCCGCACGTTCCAGTGCCGTCGGTTGCCGTCCCGCAGCAGGCCGGCCCGCGTGCGCAGCGAGCGGCGTCTGCGCCGAGGACACAGTGGCAGCGGCGCTACGTCCGCCGGCTGCTTGTCGGAGACGCGGTCGTTCTCTGCGTGGCCGCAGCCGCCGCGGTGGCCATCCCGGGCTCGGACACGGTTCACGACCTGCACGGCGTCCCCTACGGCGTGATCGCGACCATTGCCGCGGCCGTGTGGCTCGCGCTGGTCGCCGCCGGCCGGGCTTACGAACCGCGCTTCCTGGGATGCGGGTCCGAGGAATACAAGCGGATCGCCAACTCGGGCTTCTACCTGCTGGCCGGCATCGCCGTCATGACGTTGACGCTGCGGCTGGACATCTCCCGGTCGTTCCTCGCGATCCTGCTTACGTCCGGCACCAGCCTGCTGCTGCTCCACCGGTTCGCCGCCCGCCGCGTGCTCTACCTGGCCCGGCTGAACGGTCGGTCGATGCATCGCGTCCTGGCGGTCGGCGCGAACGGCGCGGTCGACAGCCTCATGGCGACCGTCGAGCGCGAGCCGAAGGCCGGTTTCAGCGTCGTCGGCGTCTGCCTGCCGGCCCACATCGACTCCGTGCCCGCCCTGATCGACGAGCTCGGTGCGGACACCATCGCGGTCACCGCGCACGAGGAGATCACGCCGGAGATGCTCCGCCGGCTCGCCTGGCAGCTCGAAGGCCGTGACATCGACCTGATCGTGGCGCCCGCGTTGACCGACGTTGCCGGTCCGCGCGTGTCGATCCGACCGGTCGCCGGGTTGCCCCTGCTCCACGTCGACCAGCCCGACATCACCGGCGCGCGCTACCTCGCGAAGGAGATCGTGGAACGCAGCCTCGCCGTGCTCGTGCTGGTGGCGATGGCGCCGCTGATCATCGCGCTCGCCATCGCGGTGAAGTGCTCGTCTCCCGGCCCGGTCTTCTTCAGCCAGATTCGGGTCAGCCGGCACGGACGGCAGTTCCGGATCTACAAGTTCCGCTCGATGCGCGCCGATGCCGAGTCGTTGCTCGACGCGCTCGCGGAGCAGAACGAGTCGGACGGGCTCCTGTTCAAGATGCGTGACGACCCGCGCGTGACGGCCGTCGGCCGGTTCCTGCGTCGTACGTCGCTTGACGAGCTCCCGCAGTTCTTCAACGTCATCCTCGGTGACATGGCGCTCGTCGGCCCGCGGCCGCCGCTGCCGACCGAGGTCGCCGGCTACAGCGAGGGCGCGCAGCGGCGACTGCTCGTGAAGCCCGGAATCACCGGGTTGTGGCAGGTCAGTGGTCGCAGCGACCTGTCCTGGGAAGAGAGCGTCCGGCTCGACCTCTACTACGTGGAGAACTGGTCACTCGCACTTGACGCGCAGATCGTCGTACGCACGCTGCGCGCCGTCGTAGCCGGCGCCGGCGCCTACTAGCGGGGGCTAGCCTCGCCGGCGTGGACGTCGACGAGCTGCCGGAGCCGGTACGGCCGTTCGCGTTCCTGATCGGCACGTGGCGGGGTGAGGGTGTCGGCGGCTATCCGACGATCTCCGCCGACTTCAGGTATGGCGAACAGATCACCTTTGCCTGTTACGGCAAGCCGGTCCTCGAGTTCCACAGTGAGTCATGGAAGCTCGACGAGTCGGGGCAACCGGACGTCCCGCTGGCGCGCCAGGCCGGGTTCTGGCGGCCTGTCGCCAACCCGGACGCGCCCGCGCTGTCTCGCCTGGAAGTTGTTCTCGCCTTACCGACCGGGATCGTCGAGGTCCTCTACGGCGGGTTGGTCGAAGGTCCGTCCGGAGTCCATGTTGAACTCAGCAGCGACCTGATTGCTCACACCGAGACCGCAAAGCAAGTGGATGCCGAGAAAAGGATGTACGCCGTGCGCGGTGGCAAGTTGATGTATGCGATGGAGATGGCGGCGGTGGGTCAGCCGTTGCAAGCCCACTTGTCCGCTGCCCTCGACCCTGTCGAATGAGGCGGCTGCTAGCCGCGGCATTGCTCGCGTCACTTGTCGTCGTACCGGTTTCGTTCGCAGCTCCCAACAAAACGCCGACGTTCACGGGCGGGCCGTTTTCCGGCGAGGGCTTCGACAAGTGCGAAACGCCGCCCTCGAGCTCGCTGCGCGCGTGGCTTGGTTCGACATACCGCGCGGTCAACATCTACATGGGCGGCAACAACCGTGCATGCGCCGACCAGCCAGAGCTGACGACGCAGTGGTTGTCGACCGTGACACAGAACGGCTGGTCGGTCATTCCGACGTATGTCGGATCGCAGGCCGGCTGCACGACCAGCAGCAAGACCAACAAGATCGTGCCGTCGACCGCAGCCGCGCAGGGCACGCAAGAGGCTGACGATGCCGCGGCGCAGATGGCCGCCCTGGGTATGTCGGCGTTCCAGAACAACCCGATCTATTTCGACATGGAGCCGTACCACATCGGCAGCAGCTATGCCGCGTGTGACAAAGCCGTGCTCACGTTCCTCAACGCGTGGACGCTGGAGCTGCACGTCCAGGGTTATGTCTCCGGCGTCTACGGCACGATCGGCCTCAGCGACACGCAGCAAGGTCTGATCCGTCAGCTCGTCGGCAAGCAAGGCGATCCGACGTTCACCCAGCCGGATGCGATCTGGTACGCGCACTGGTACAGCAGCACCGATGTCACACATGACTCCACGACTGATGAGACCGTCCTCGGCGACTACTGGTCAGGTCATCGCATCCACCAGTGGGTCGGCGGCCACAACGAGACGTTCAACGGCGTCACGTTCAACATCGACCGTGACCGCATTGATGGTGACGTCGTGGCAGCGGTGACGCCGCAGCCACCGCAGGGGCCCGCGCCTTATCACTACGCCGCGTCGCCGCCGAGTGGCACGAACTTGAAGGAGCGCAGTACGCCGTCGCCGACCGGGACGCAGACCGCTGCCTATCCCTATGGCAGCGACCTTGCGATCGTCTGCCAGACCGCCGGCGACCCCGTCCAGGGCGACCCGGTCTGGGACCAGCTGTCCGACGGCAACTTTGTGGCGGACATCTTCACGACGACGACCGGCGGTTTGACCTTCACCACCGGCATTCCGTCGTGTGATGGCACGCCGCCTGCCGATACGACGCCGCCGACCGCCACGATGACGACGCTCCCGGCCGCCACCCTTGCCGGGTCCACGCCGGTGTCGTGGTCCGGCACGGATGACAGCTCCGGCGTGGCGTCATACGACGTCCAGTACCGCCGCGCCGCCTGGAACGCCGGCTTCGGTGGTTGGCAGCAGCCGGCGGGCTGGGCCGCGACAACCCAGACGTCGAGCACGCTCGCGGTGGACGCGGGCAACGAGTATTGCGTCCGCGTGCGGGCGACTGATGTCGCCGGCAATGTCGGTGCCTGGTCGGCCGCGACGTGCATCGCACGGGCACTCGACGACAGCACGCTCACCGCGAACAAGTCATGGGCGCGCAGGAGCGGCAGTCACTTCTACCTGGGCACGATCACGGACACGCGTACACAGGGCGTCGCGTTGCGGCTGCCGAACGCGCAGCTGCGACAGATCGGCATCGTCGCCACCGTGTGCCAGACGTGTGGTCGCGTGCAGATCAGAGTCGGCAATCTCGTCGTGGCGACGAAGTCGCTGCAAGCGAACAACTACGCCAACCGCAAGGTGTTCCTGTTCACTCCGCCCTTCTCGCTGCGCAAGCGCTGGGTGAACGTGACGACGATGTCGAACAAGCTGGTCCGCATCGACGGCATCGTGATCCGCCGCGCCTAGCCGGGCCTGACGTCAGGTGCCGTTGGTGGGTGCGACGGGTTCTGCTTCGCGCTGCGTCGGCAGGTTGTCGCCGTCGTCGTAGGCGAACATCGGTGTGATGCGGTCGCTTTCCAGCAACCGAGAGATGTGCGCCGGCGGCTGCGGTGTCGTGAAGAAGAAGCCCTGACCGAGGTCGCAGCCGAGCTTGCGCAGCGCGCGCACCTGGTCGAGGCTCTCGACGCCCTCGGCGATCGTCGTGAGTCGCAGCGCACGCGCCATGCCGGCAACCGCGGCGACGATCGCGGAGTCGTCGCCGTCGACCGCGAGGCCGTCCACGAACGACCGGTCGATCTTCACCGCGTCAACCGGCAACCGCTTGAGATAGGACAGCGACGAATAGCCGGTGCCGAAGTCGTCGACCGCAAGCCGTACGCCGAGCTCGCGCAGCGCTCCCAGGGCGGTCACTGCACCTTCGGCGTCTTCGAGCAGCGCGCTCTCGGTGATCTCGAGTCCGAGCTGCGAGGCTTCGACGTCATACCGGCGCAGGCCATTCGCGACGAGCGAGACGAGCTCGGGGTCAGCCAGCTGCCGCGCGGACAGGTTGACCCAGACGGCGAGCGCGGTCTCGTCATACCGCGCATTTCTCCATTGCGCGGCCTGGTCGAGCGCACGGTCGAGCACCCACGCGCCGATGCCGGCGATGAGTCCGGTCTGCTCGGCGAGCGGGATGAACTCGCCGGGCGGGACGAGCCCGCGGTCCGGATGATGCCAACGGATCAGTGCTTCGACGCCGGTGATCCGGCCGGTACGCAGCTCGACCTCGGGCTGGTAGACGATGCGGAACTCGCCCTCGTTGAGCGCGCGGTGCAGGTCGTTGGCGGTGCGCAGCCGGTTGACGGCATGTGCGCGGTAGTCCTCGCTGAACAGCTCGATGCGGGCTCGGCCCTTTTCTTTCGCGCGGTGCATCGCGACGTCGGCGTCACGGATCAGTGTGTCGGGCGTTGCGAGTACGTCGCCGCTGCCCGACATCGCGATGCCGATCGAGAACGACAGGAACACCTCGTCACCGTCGAGCCGGAACGGCACCCCCATCGTCTCGATGACCCGGTCAGCGACTCCCAGCGCTTCGGTGTAGCTGCGGATGCCGGTCGCGAGGATCGCGAACACGTCGCCGCCGAAACGCGCGAGCAGATCCGCGGACTCGGTCGCGCTTTCGAGCCGTTGGGTGACCTGACGAAGCATGAGGTCACCGGAGTCGTGGCCGAAGGAGTCGTTGACGAGCTTGAAATGGTCGAGGTCGAGAAGGAGCACGGCGACCTGCGAGCCGGTGTCCATCGTGGATTCCATGGCGTTGCCGAGCGCCTCGACGAGCACCGAGCGGTTGGGCAGGTTGGTCAGCGCGTCATACATGCCCGCCTGGGCGAGCTGCTCCTCGAGCACGCGGCGCTCGGACAGGTCGCGCGTGATGGAGGAGTAGTAGTCGATCGAGCCGTCGGGACGGCGGTGGGCAACGACGACCTGTGACACGGGCACCTCGGTGCCGTCGCGCATGACGAGGTCGATCTCGCCGCGCCAGACGCCGAACCGGTTGGCGGTGGGGAGCGCCTCGCCCAGGAACTTCGCTTGCGAGGACAAGGCATAGACGTCGATGGCCCGGAACGAGTGCAGGTCGGCCTCGGTCAAGATCCCGAACAAGGCGCGGGCCGCCGCATTGGCGTAGGTGAACCTACCTTCGGTGTCCACGATCGCGACGAGATCCGGGGTCGCCTCCACGATCTCGGAGTAGCGACGAAGCTCGCCGACGGAACGCGTCTCGTCGGTCACGTCGGTGGCCGACCCGACCCAGCTGATGACGCTGCCCTCGTCATCCAGGAGCGGCTCGGCGTCGACGTGGACCCAGCGCAGCTCCTGGTCGGTGGCGCGTCGGATGCGGAAGGTGACGTGGACGTCGCGTCGGCCAGCCGTCGCGGCCTGCCACGCGTTGCGCACCAGCGGGAAGTCCTCGTCGTAGACCTTCCAGGACCGCGCGATGCTCGGCTCGGCCGTCGTGTCGCCGGTGAGGCGCACGAGCTGCGGGTTGACGTAGAGCCGTTCCCCGGCCAGCCCGATGTGGAAGACACCGGCCGGCAGCGCGTCGAGCACGCGGCGCAATTCCTCGCTGGTGCCCGCCTGGCGTTGGGCTTCGCTGATGACGCGGCGACGCGCGAGCTCACTGCGTACGAGGAGGACAAGGAGCAGGCCAACGACCGCCACAAGGGCGATAGCGATCGGGGGCATGGACTACGCCTTCTGGTGTACGTGGGTGGCCGATCCCGGCGTCGCCCGCTGGCACACGGCGTACGAGCAGGCGGCGTCCGCTTGAGGTTAGGGCCCGCAACCCCTGTTCTCACGGTGTTCGGTCGAGATGACCGGATGTAACTACTCCGGCCAACTTCGGCGGTTCTCCGTCATCCGGGCGCATCCGTCGTTACTCCAAATGGGTTATCAGCCCGGGCCGTTTGGCCCCCGAAACAACATCTGTCACTCAATTCACGGGCCAGGCAAAAGGGGACGAACGTGCGCGTCGAACGGGGCCGCCGCAAGGCGGGCTACGTGGCCGTGTGCCTCGTGGCCGCGCTCGCGTTCGGCTCGTTCGCCGCGGTCGGCGCGTCGGCCGCCCCGGCCCCGCTCTCGACCTGCGCCACGCTCGGCTCGGGAGCGCACGGCCCCGCCGTCCAGACCATCCAGGCGCTCGTGCATGCCGATGCCGACGGCGACTTTGGCCCGCTGACCGGCCAGGCGGTCTCCCGCTGGCAGGGCAACCACGGACTCAAGGCCACCGGCGTCGTCGACGCGGCCACCTGGGACAAGCTGCCTCCGGACGTCGCGCAGACCGCGTGCGCCCAGCAGGCCCGCGGCCGCGGCGTGGCCGCGAGCTGCGCCACGCTCAAGGTCGGCGCCAATGGCCTCGCCGTCGAAGTGCTGCAGAAGGCGATCGGTACGACGGTTGACGGTGCGTTCGGTCCCACGACCGACGCCGCCGTGCGGGCCATGCAGGCAAAGGCCAAGCTGCGGGTCAGCGGCATCGCCGGTCCGGCCACCTGGGCCGCGCTCGGGTTGACCGGCACGCCCGCCTGTCAGCTGGCAGCGGCGACGTCGACTCCCGCGTCCGGCGCGCCCATGCCCTCCGCGTCCCCGACCCCGGCGCCGAGCGGCTCGCCGGCTCCGACACCGTCAGCCACCCCCTCGCCGAAGCCGACCAAGAAGCCGGGTCCGACGCCGCAGCAGAAGGCGCACCAGCGCGCGGTCAAGGCGATCACCGACCAGGTCGCGAAGCTGTCCGCAGAGCTGCTCGACGCTTCCGGCACCTCGACCGACCCGGTCGCGCTCAAGGCGTTGGCCTTTGCGTTCAAGCAAAAGGGCAAGCCGTATGCGTGGGGCGGCACCGGGCCAAAGTCTTACGACTGCTCCGGGCTCGTGATGACGTCATACGAGCACAGCGGGATCACGCTCCCGCGCGTCGCGGCCGACCAGTACGCCTACGGGCCGACGGTCCCGCTCGACCAGGCGCAACAGGGCGACCTCTTGTTCTATGCCACCGACGTGACCAATCCGGCGACGATCCACCACGTCGTGATCTATGCCGGGGGCGGCACCATCATCGACGCGCCCTACACCGGGGCGTTCGTCGGGACGCGGCCGCTGTGGACCTCGGAACTGCTGCCCGTGGCCGTCCGGCCGACGGCGCGGCTGACGCTGCCGCTGCGGCCCGGCGCCTCCGGCTGGGCCGTGGCGCAGCTGCAGCAGGAGCTCAACCGCCACGGCGCCGGGCTGAGCGTTGATGGCGGGTATGGCGCCGCCACGCTGACCGCAGTCAAGGAGTGGAAGGCGGCCCACGGGTTGTCCGGCAACGGGGTTGTCGGCGAGGCGGCGTGGCTCACCTTCGGCGGCACCGGCCCGCTGCAGCCGCCCGCCCCGAAGCCGACGCCCGCGCCTGCGCCGGCGCCCAAGCCCGCGCCGACCCCGCAGCCCAGCCCGACGCAGAGCCCGTCACCGCAGCCGAGCGCGACGGCCTCGCCGAGCACCCGCAAGCACTGAGCCCGCGCCTGGTTAGCCCGGCGCCCACGCAATAGCTATTTGCAGGTGTTAACCCGGGAAACGGTGGGTAACCCCACCGCTGACGTCCAGCCGCACTCGCCCGGAATAAGGGCGGGGCGGCTGTCGGCATGGGGCGACCGGTGGTCGGGGCGTTGGGTCGGTGTGGGAGCAGCGCGGATGTCGATCGGGGTGGAGCGGCGCGTCACTCTCGCGCCCGCGCCTGAGGCCGCACGCACCGCTCGGCGCATGGTCGCCGAGGTCCTCGCGGGTGCCGCTGCCGAGCACTTCACCGATACCGCCACCCTGCTCACCTCCGAACTCGTGACCAACGGGATCGTCCACGCCCACACCGACCTCGAGGTCGTGGTCGACGCGACGCCCACCTGGGTGCGGGTCGAGGTCGTCGACGGCAACCCGCAAATGCCGGTCCGGCGGGAGTATGACGAGTTCTCGAGCACTGGTCGCGGCATGGAAATGGTCGAGCTGCTGGCCGACGACTTCGGCGTTGAGCAGCTCGAGGACCACGGCAAGAGGGTGTGGTTCCGGCTCGGCGTCGTCCCCGGCACGCCGGATCCGACGACGGCTGCTGCCGCACACGCAGCCGCGGCGGACGCAGCCGCGCCCACACAGGTGCAGCTGCTCGGAGTGCCGATCATGCTCTATTGCGCCTGGCAGCAGCACGCCGAGGCGTTGCTGCGTGAGGCGACACTGGTTGCCTTCGAGGACACCGACGAGACCGGCACCGAGCACAACGACTATCCGCTGGCGGGCGGGGCGCTCGCCGCGTTGGCGGATGCGGCCGGCGGCCTGTTCGAGATGCGTGACTTGGGTGTCGGGATCTCCGATGTCGACCTCGGCCTGCCGACAGACACCCTCTCGTGGTTCCCGATCCTCAGTGACCTGCTCGCGAAGGCGACGGCGATGGCTGTGTCCCAACAGCTGCTCACGCCACCGTCGCTGCCGGAGATCGTCGCCGTACGCCGCTGGGTGTGCGACGAGATCGCGCGGCAGTCGGCCGGATTGCTGCCGACGCCCTGGATCGAGCACGTCGCCGACGAGCCGCGCCCGACATCCGCGTCGGAGGACCTTCGCAACGAGGTCCGGCACTCCGCCCTCGCGCGGGTGGCGGCGGACGCCGCCAACCACATCGTGGCGGTGAGTGGCGCCGCGGCCGAACTGCTCGGCTGGGAGGCAGACCAGCTCGAAGGTCGCCGGCTCGTGACGATCATCCCACCGCGGTTGCGCGACAAGCACATCGCCGGTTTCACGCGCCATCTGCTCGAGGGTTCGAGCCGCATGCTCGGCCACCCCGTCGCCGTCCCAGCTTTACGCCGCGACGGCCGAGAGGTCGACGTGGAGATGTTGGTCGAACGCTGGTCCGTCGACGGCACCCGCGGGTTGTTCATCGCGACGCTGACCCCACGCTGACCTCCCCTTCTTTTTGGGACGCCGCGCGCGAGAATGCGCGGCGTGAGCGCGCTGGAGCAGGCGAAGCGGCGGCTGTCGCTACACGCGCGTGATCGCCGGTGGCTGGAGTTGCAGCGGCGTTTTCCGGGGCTGGGCGAGATGCGCGTGCTCGACCTTGGTGGCAGCGTGCTCGCCTGGGAGTCTGCGGCGGTGCGGCCCCGTCACGTCACGATCGTCAACGCCGACGTGCGGATCTCGGCCACCTCGTCGAACTGGTACGACGTCGTGCACGGTGACGCCTGCGGACCGCCGGAATCGTTGCTGCGGAAGGAGTTCGACCTCGTCTTTTCGAACTCGTTGCTCGAGCATGTTGGCGGAAATGCGCGAAGGCGCGAGCTCGCCGCTGTCGTCGATCGGTTTGCGGCTCGGCATTGGGTGCAGACGCCATACCGCTACTTTCCCGTCGAGCCGCACTGGCTGGTGCCGGGAATGCAGTTCTTGCCGCTGTCGACTCGGGTGGCGATCGCTCGACGGTGGCCGTTCGGGCCGGCGAACCGGCATACGGATCCATCGCGAGTGGTCGCCGAGGTGGCGAGCGTTGAGCTGGTGACGTTGACGGAGATGCGCGACTACTTCCCGCGGTCGGAGATCTGGGTCGAGCGGGTGCTGGGCGCGCCGAAGTCGCTCGTCGCGATCCGGCAGTGACGCGCGGGTAGCGTGACGGCGTCATGGCTGATCCGTTTCGCGTGTTGTTCGTGTGCACTGGCAACGTCTGCCGGTCGCCGATGGCTGAGGCCCTGCTGCGTCATCAGCTGTGCGAGCGGCTGGGTGACGAGGCCGGCGTGATCGACGTCGGGTCGGCCGGGACAGGTGCGCTGGCCGGTGAGCCGATGGAAGCTTTCGCGGCGGCAGCACTCAGGGGCGTCGGGGTCGAGCCGGGGGAGTTCGTCGCCCGGGATGTCACGGCCGAGATCCTCGATGTTGCTGACCTTGTCCTTACTGCTACTCGCCAGCATCGCTCGCTGGTGGCGACGGCGCAGCCGTCCGTCATACGACGCGTCTTCACGATCAAGGAGTTCGCTCGGCTGGCGGCGTCGCTCGAGGAGTCGGTGGGCAGCAACGATGCAGCGCCGACGGACCGGCTGCGCGAGCTGGTCGTACGTGTCGCGGGCCAACGCGGGTTGGCACCGCCGGCCCAGCCGAGCGATGACGACGTCGCGGACCCGTACGGGATGTCGGCGCGACACTTCACCGCGACGGCCGCCGACCTGCTTCCGGCGGTGACGATCACCGCCGAGCGGCTAGCTCGTGCTGTCGGGTAACACGCGCGCCTATTGACTCGTCGCTACCGCGGGTTGCTTGATGGCGAACGACGATGCGACCGCGGGCTTGCGCAGCTTCCAGATCACCGCGTCATACGTGAAGTGCAACGCGCCAACGGTGTAGAGCACTGCGGCAAAGACGCTCCCGTGCGTATACGTCTGCACCGCCCAGGCCGAGACCGCGATGGCGCCGAAGACCGCAACCCGTCCAACAACCGTATGTGCAGTGCGCCCTAGGAAACTAGACCGGTCGAGCTCGCGCCCATAGCGGGTCTCGGCCGTACGCAGCACGATGACGAAGTACTCGAACGCATGCGCAAACACATAAGCAATGAACCCCGCCGCGGGGTCGACGACGATCGACGCGACCAACGCCAACGACGCGAGCTGATAGAGCCACTTCGCGGGGTTGGCCTTCTCGCCCGCAGCCACTTCCTGCCGCAGCAGAGCGACGACCACCCACAACGTCGCGAGCGTCGCCGCCGCACACAACCCGACGGCAACCGGCCGCAGATCCAGCAGCAGTCGCACACCTTGGCCGTTCACGCTGCCCAACCCGGATCGGTCGACGACGTCCGCCGTACCCGGCGCCGCGGCGATCGCCAACAACGCCGCCACCATCGGCAGATACGCGAACGCCCGATCCAGCCGTGCCGAACCGTAACCCGACTTTCGGGCGTAGATCCGCTGCAACCCATACCGCTGCTGCAACGTGTGCTGTGTGTTCCACAACGCCGCGATAGGTACGACGAACCACAAGTGCAGGCTCGCTGCGACAACGGCAGCAGCTCCCGCTACCAGCGGCGCGATGACGAACAACCGTCGATGCAACGCGAACTGGCGCGCGTCGCCATACACCAGACCGAACGTCAGCGGCTGGTGCAGGAACGACGCGAGCAGCGCAAGCCGGACGCCTTCCTTCAATGCGCCGTCACTGTCGCTGCCTGACGTGAGCACGTGCCAAAGCACCCAGATCGGCACCCAGCACAGCGCGACCGCGACATCGATCCCGAGCCCATAGATCCACGTCGGCCGCAGCCGTCCAACTTCCGCCGTCGCGGCGCTGCTGGCCGACATGGCGGGATCGTAAACCGCACGCGTCCCCGGGTCAGGTCATTCACGTTCGCAATTGCTAGGAGTCGGTGAACTCGTGCCCCGTCGTCTCAAAGGCTTCCTGCAACGCATCGCGCCAGTGGGGGAGTGCGGGGAGCCCCGCTCGCTTCCACTTCTCCGTCGACAAGACCGAGTAGGCCGGTCGGGGCGCCGGTCGTGGGAACTTGTCCGTCGTCGTCGCCTGCACGCGCGCCGGGTCGAGCCCGAGTTCCGCGAAGATCGCGCGCGCGAAGATGTACCAGCTCGCCTCACCGTCATTGGTGCAATGCCAGATCCCGGCCGGCACCTTGGCCACCCCCAACGCGACAAGCGCGCGGGCGAGATGGAACGTCCATGTCGGCGCGCCGAGCTGGTCGTCAACGACGTCGAGGGTCTCGCGTTCGCGTGCCAGGCGAGCCATCGTCTTCACGAAGTTGGGGCCGACGGCGCCATACAGCCAGGCGGTGCGTACGACGAACCCGTCCGCGCCCGACGCCATCACCGCCTGTTCGCCGGCCAGCTTCGTGCGCCCGTACGCCGACTTCGGTGCCGGCTTACTGTTCTCGTCGTATGGCGTCTCAGCGGTCCCGGCGAACACATAGTCGGTTGACACGTGGATCAGCCGGGCTCCCACCCGGGCGCAGGCGTGAGCGAGGTTGGCCGGTCCGCGGGCATTGATCTCGTATGCCGCGTCCTCGTCGGTCTCAGCGGCGTCGACGGCGGTGTAAGCCGCACAGTTGACGACGATCGACGGCTGCGCCCAGTCGACGGCGGCCAGCACGGATGCATGGCTCGTCACGTCCAACGTGGCACGGTCGAACGCTGAAACCTCTTCGCCGTACATGCGCAAGACGTCGACGACGTCACTACCGAGCTGGCCGGCAGCCCCCGTCACCAGCCACCCGCTCACACGGGCAGCCTATGGTCAGGTCCCGTTGTTGCCGTTGATGCAGCCGCGCTGGAAGCCCTTGCTCGCGTCGGTGTAGCCGATGCCGCTGTTGTAGGCGTTGTTCGACCAGTTCCCCTGGATGAGCCACTGTGTCCCACCGGCGAGTGTCTCGAGCCCGTTGAATGTCCACGCGCACTTGTCCGAGTTCTCGTTGCCCTGCTGGTCGTACCACGCGTTGAGCTGTGGGTCAGTCACCATCTCCGAGTACTCATGACCTGAGACGTTGGCAAGCGCAGCGAGCCCCTGCGAGTGCAGGCCACTCGTGTCGTTGGGATCGCAGCCGTGGTCGCCATCGAGCTTGAAGAAGAAGCCAAATTGGAACTCGATGTGTCCCTGCGTCGTGGTTGCGGCGCTGTGCCACGCGCAGTAGCCCGCATTGCCCCGAGCGGAATCGACGTAGACCGGGTAGTAACCGCCCGGCACGAGGTTGCTGACACCGATCGCCTTGACGACCTCGTTGGCGATCACACTTGTGGACGGCGCCCCGGAGAACGTCAGCGCAGACGAGTCGAGGACGTGGCCGGTATATGTGCTCACGGGATTGACGTGAACATTGGAACCGTTCGTGTACTCGCTGTCGGTCTTGCCGTAGTCGCTGGATGCAGTCAGGCCGCCGTAGAAGGTGTCGATGCCGCCGACCTTGTCACTTGTGTCGCTTGCCCAGGACGTTCCCCAAAAGATCGCCTTAACTGTGGTCGCTGTCTGAACGGGTCCACCGTGGTAGCTGAGGTTCGGGCTGCTGCCGCCGCCGGGACGGCCGGGCTTCCCCTCGTTGTTGACGCCGCGGGCGTTGACTACGCCGCCCATCGGGCCGGCCTGGGCGTGGCCGTCGGACAACGTGTATGGATCGTTGTCGGGCGGGTCGGCGATGGCGGTGGTGGCCGCTGACGCGGCGCCAACGCTAAGGGTCAAAGCGGACAGGACGACGGCCCAGCGACGCATGGATTCCTCCCCGAACAGCGCACCGGCGGGTCTGGCCGGGCGCGTAGTAGATAGAAAGGTACGCCCTCGCAACCCGTCTGACAGCCCCTTGACCAATTAGGTCCGATTTGTCTCCTTGAGGGGTCGCCACCACGGCTCGTTGGCCCGATACCAGGCCACCGTCGCCGCCAGTCCGTCCTCGAAGGACGTCCGCGGCTCATACCCGAGCTCGGCCCGGATCTTGTCGTCGCTGAGCGAGTAGCGGCGGTCGTGACCCTTGCGATCCTCGACGTACTCGACCGCCGTCTCCCAGTCCCGCCCGCACAACTCGAGCAGCCGCTCGGTCAACTCCCGATTCGGCAGCTCGATGCCGCCGCCGATGTTGTAGATCTCGCCCGCCCGGCCGCGCTCCAGCACCAGCTGGACACCTCGGCAGTGGTCGTCGACATGCAGCCAGTCGCGCACGTTCATGCCGTCGCCATAGAGCGGCACCGTCAGCCCGTCGAGCAGGTTGGTGACGAACAACGGGATGACCTTCTCTGGATACTGATGCGGCCCGTAGTTATTGGTGCAGCGCGTGATCGAAACGTTGACCTTGTGTGTGACCCAATACGCGTGCGCGATCAGGTCGCCACCCGCCTTCGCCGCGCTGTATGGCGAACTCGGCGCCAGCACGTCCGTCTCGGTAAACGACCCCGACTCGATCGACCCGTAGACCTCATCCGTCGACACGTGTACGACCCGCTCGATACCCGCGCGCATGCAAGCGTCCAGCAGCACCTGCACGCCGACGGCGTTGGTGAGCGCGAAGTCGGCCGCGCCATGGATCGACCGGTCGACGTGGGTCTCGGCAGCGAAGTTGACGACCGCGTCATGGCCCGGCAGGACATCGTCGAGCACGTCCGCGTCGAGGATGTCGCCCTTGACGAAGCGATAGCGCGGATTCTCTGCGACGGACGCGAGGTTGGCCAGGTTGCCGGCGTACGTCAGCTTGTCGTAGACGGTGACCTCGGCATCCTCGTACCCGGCATAGCCACCGCCGAGCAGCGTGCGCACATAGTGCGAGCCGATGAACCCCGCGCCACCCGTCACGAGAAGCCGCATCTGGTTAGCCTAAGTCGCCTGGAAGGATGGGGGGCAATGAAGGGGATCGTCCTCGCCGGCGGGACAGGCACGCGCCTGCACCCGATCACGCGCGCCATCAGCAAGCAGCTGATGCCGGTCTATGACAAGCCGATGGTCTACTACCCGCTGTCGACGCTGATGATGGCGGGCGTCCGCGACGTCCTCATCATCACAACACCGGACGACGAGACCCAGTTCGCACGGCTCCTCGGCGACGGCTCGCGCTGGGGGATGACGATCTCGTATGCGGTTCAGCCGTCGCCGGGAGGTCTCGCGCAGGCGTTCACCATTGGCGCGGACTTCATCGGTTTGGACAAGGTGTCGCTCGTCCTCGGCGACAACATCTTCCACGGGACCGGGCTCGGCACCCGACTCGTCGAGTGTGTTGATGTCGACGGTGCGCACATCTTCGGCTATCACGTGGCGGAGCCGACGGCGTACGGCGTCGTCGAGATCGGCCCCAACGGGCGCGCACTGTCGATCGAAGAGAAGCCGGAACGCCCGCGCAGCAACTATGCGGTGCCGGGCCTTTACTTCTATGACAACGACGTGGTCGCGATAGCGAAGGGCCTGACCCCGAGTGCGCGCGGCGAGCTGGAGATCACGTCGGTGCACCAGGAGTACCTCGCGCAGGGCCGGCTCCACGTCACGATGCTGCCGCGGGGCACCGCCTGGCTGGACACGGGGACGTTCGCCACGCTTGTCCAAGCCGCGGAGTTCGTGCGCGTGATCGAGGAGAGGCAAGGGCAGAAGATCGGCTGCCCGGAAGAGATCGCTTGGCGCAACGGCTGGATCAGTGACGAGGAACTGTCGCAACACGCGGACGAGCTCGCGAAGAGCGGCTACGGCAACTACCTCAAGGCTCTGCTGACCGCGGACTGACGCCGTCTGGCAACGATCCGCTGTCGAGGCGCCAGCAGTCCCTCAGATCCGGGAGGCATTCGCCAATAGGGTCACCCACGTGCGGATCGAGCAGCTGGACGTGCCGGACGCGTGGGTGTGCACGCCGACCGTGCACGGCGACGCGCGTGGAGCGTTCGTCGAATGGTTCCGCGGCGACTACCTCGCCGACGCGACCGGTCGCAGCTTCGAACCGGTCCAGGCCAACCACTCCGTCTCGCGGCGCGGCACCATCCGCGGCGTCCACTACGCGCTCGTCCCACCCGGCCAGGCGAAGTACGTCTACTGCTCCCGCGGCGCCGTCCTCGACGTGATCGTCGACATCCGCGACGGCTCGCCGTCGTATGGCGCCACCGCCGCCGTACGCCTCGACGACGAGGACCGTCGAACCGTCTTCCTCTCCGAAGGCCTCGGCCACGCGTTCTGCGTGCTCAGCGAAACCGCCGAAGTCACCTATCTCGTGTCAACGACCTACAACCCGGCCGCCGAGCGGACAATCAGCCCACTCGACGCAGCTCTGTCGATGCCGTGGCCAATCGACATCGGCGAGCTCGTGCTGTCCGACCGTGACCGCGCCGCACCCTCACTCGACAAGGCAAGGCAAGCCGGCGAACTTCCGTCGTACGACGCCTGCCGCCGGTGGTATGACGACCTCGCGCGCCAATGATGTGCGACGCTTTCGGGTGATTCCGGCGAGCAAAAGCAGGAACTGAACCGCTTTCCGCAAACGTCTGTTCATAATGCGTTCGCGCCTTGAGCCGCGTGGATGCATGCCCAGCTGCCACATCGTGCCCGGAGGGACCCGGGCGTCGGGGGTATTTGTCATGTTTCGTCGTGTCTTGAAACCGGCCGCCCGTGCCGCCGCAAGTGTCAGTCTCACGGCTGTCGCTGCCACAACGCTCGCGCTATTGCCGGTCACCGCTGCTTACGCGGGCTCAGTCACCGCGGCCACCCCTTCGGTTGTCGCGAATACGGGCAGCCCGACCATCGCCTTTACCACGCAGACCGCATTCAACAACGCCGTGCCGCCTCAGGTCACGCTGACGGACCCGTCCGGCGCGAGCTACCAGGGTCAAAGCGTCAACGTCAGTGGCCAGACGGTCTCGGCCACGTTCGCGTTCGGCGCAGCGTCACCTCCGCCCGCGCCAGGGGCCTACGCGGTCGAGATCTGCCAGACCGTCCCGCCGCAGGGGGCGTGCTCCCCCAACGCGGACGACAAGGCAGCCGCAAGCAGCTCCATCCTCACGGTCACGGCGTCTGCTCCCTCGGTGAGCAGCCTGTCCACACCGGTGCGCGCGACGAACGCCAGCACCTCCACGAAGCTGACGATCCAAGGCTTCAACTTCGCGGCCGGTGACAGCGTCGCGTTCGTACCCGTCCACGCCGGCGACATGGCGCCGACTCTGACAGGTCTGAACATCAAAGCGAATTCGATCACCGGCACGCTTGGCAGCCTGACCAACGCGACGCCCAACGCCGTCTTCGACGTTGTCGTCACGGACACCAGCAGCCAGTCATCGACAAAGAGCGCCGCCGACCAGTTGACGGTCGTTCCCCCGCCCACGATTGCCTCCGTCGTCCCAGCAGCGACCGTTGGTCTCGGTGCGGGCCAAGGCTCACACCCCGCGCGCACGCTCACGTTCCACACGACCGCGCTGGATCCGACACACGCCGTCCAACTGTCCCTCGTCACGGGTTCCACGGATGGTCTCGTTGTGGCGTTGCAAAGCGTGACGCAGTCAACCGATCCGAACGTCACTGATGTCGTGGCGACCGTGTCAACGACGACGGGGTCGGTCGCAAAGGACGCGACGCTGATGCTCACGGACACCGTCACGGGTGGAAGCACGACTCAAACGATCACCGTGACGCCTGCGCCGACGATCACTAGTGCGGCACCTGCCGCGATCGGCCAAGGTGGTGCCAACGGCGTTGACTTCGTCGGTGCCGGCCTGGAACCAGATGCCACCATCACCTTCCCGGCGTCGAGCAAGGTGAGCACCGTCGGCACCCAGCCGCCCGTCGACGCGACCAAGCAGACGATCACTCTCACCGTCGACGTCGACCAGGCGGCGCCAACCGGCAAGGTGCCGTTCAGCGTCACGAACGGTGATGGCGGCGCAACCGACTACACGGGCGGTGCAAACGGCACGAGCGTGTTCACGGTCAATGCGGCACCAGTCCTGCAGAGCGTGAGCCCGCCCAGCGTTGCGCTCGGCGCCACCAACCAGACGCTCACGCTGAACGGCACGGGTTTCACCAGCAGCATGAAGATTGCTCCGACGAACCAGAACAGCGGTGTTCAGTTCACCAACCTGAGCGTTCCGAACGGCTCCACCACACAAGCGACCGTCCAGGTCACGGTCGCCAACAACGCGCCGACCGGACCCATTGCGATCACCTTGTCCAACCCGGACGCAGGCACCTCGAACTCGATCGGCAAGTTGTCCATCGACTCGTTCGGGGTCAACGGCATTACCCCGGGCAACGCGTCCAATGGCGGCGCCGGTGCGAGTGCAGTTGCTCTCACCATCGGTGGTGCAGGCATTCCGACGACCGGTACGACGCAGCTGCAGCTCACCCGCCTTCCGGAAAGCAAGACGGACACGACGTCAGTGCCACCGATCACTGTCAGCCCCACCAGCGTCACCAGCACGACGTGGAAGGGCACTGTCAACCTTGTCGGCGCTGCGGCGGGCCACTACCAGGTGCAGCTCATCAACGGCAGCGACACCGGCACCTGCAGTTGCCAGTTCACGGTCAACTCAGCCGGCGCGCCGACAGTGACCAGCGTGACCCCGTCGGCCGTTGCCCAGGGTGTTGACACCACCCTGGTCATCGCCGGTACCGGCTTCACCCGGGGCACGACCGTGACGTTCGGCCAGGTCAACAACGCCGACAGCGTGACCCCGGCCGGTCCGACTGTCTTCGACAGCCCGACCAAGCTCGAGGTCCCCGTTCATGTTGCCGCCAGCGCGCCGACGGGCTCGTCCAACAAGGTCGACGTGATCGACACCAACGGTGGCCCGACGCCGAACACCGGGACGTGCACCGGATGTCTGACGATCAATCCCGCCCCCACCATCACGAGCTTCAGCCCGACCGCGCTCGCCCAGGGCGCGACCTCGACGCTGACGATCACGGGAACCAACTTCGACGCGAACACCGCGACCGTCAGCTTCGGCACCGGCATCAGCCAGGCCGCTGGCGCGACCACGATCTCGGCCACCCAGATCAAGATCCCGGTGAAGGTCGACCAGGCCGCACCTGCCAGCGTTCCGGTGACGGTCAGGAACGGTGACTCGGGCTCCGGTTCGAAGAACATCACCGTGAACGCCGGCCCCAAGATCAGTTCGATCTCGCCGCCGTACGTGGCCAAGACCTTCACCGGCACGCTGACGATCACGGGATCCGGCTACCACTCCGGCGCGACCGTGTCGTTCCCCGCGGGCTCGAATGTCGCGACCAACGGCAATCCAACCGTGTCGGCGGACGGCAGCACCATCAGCGTTCCGATCAAGGTGACGAGGACCGACGCCGCCCAGGTTGATGTCACCGTCACGAACAGCGACGACCAGGGCTCGGCGACACTCGCCAAGGGCCTCGGCGTCGCGATCGCGCCGCAGGATCCGACCGGCGTCACCGCCAGCCGCAACAACACTGGTGGCATCACGGTCAGCTGGACCCCCGTGGCAACGAGTGGCAACGGCGGCGCGCCGATCACCAACTACACGGTGAGCGTCACCGACCCCGCCAACAGCGGCATCTCGAACCAGACCACGACGGGCAACAGCGTCACTTTCACGGGGTTGTCCGGACCGACGGACTACACGTTCAAGGTGGTCGCGACCAACGCGGCGAACCTCAGCTCACCGGGCGCGACGGCCAGTTCCACCGGGCCCCTGGCCGGAACGCAGCTGACGCTCATCAGCACCGCAGGACACATCGTCGCCGGCCAGCGCTTCAGCCTCGGGGGCACGCTCTCCAGTGGCGCCGGTGACCCCATCGGCGGCGCGACCATCACGTTGCTGGGCCGCAACGACGCCGGACAGACATCCGCCGTGGGCACCACGACAACGTCGTCAGACGGTCACTGGCTGATGTCGCCGGCGCCCAAGCACAACACGACATACGCGGCGGTGTTCGCCGGCAACGCGCAGTTCGCGAAGGCGACATCGACTCCGGGGTCGGTGACTGTCGCACCCAAGGTCACGATCTCCGGACCGCAGCTGTCCAACTCCGCGACCAAGCTGGTCATCACCGGTGCCGTCTCGCCCAACAAGGCCGGCCGCACCGTGCACCTGACCGCGGTCAGTTCACGCGGCGTGAAGAAGGACCTTGGGATGACGGTCCTGTCCGGCAGGTCGACCTACACGTTCAAGGTCAAGCTCGGCAAGGGCAAGTGGACGCTGGTCGTCAGGATCGGCAGGACTAGCGGCAACACCGCTGGCCACTCGAACGGCAAGTCGATCAAGCGAACCTAGTCGCGGCTCGAACGGGCCCGGACCACGCACGAGAGGTGTGACGGTCCGGGCCCGTCATGGGTCTTATAGGCGTGCCCAGTCATGCCGCGACCTTCGCTGTCCGCGTCGGCGCGCGGCTGTGCGCCGTCACAGCCCTCGCCGCAGCGTTTACCGGATTACCGCTCATCGGCGCGTACGCGGACTCGATGACCGTCACGTCGATCACCTCGAGCGCGACGCCGACCACGAACGCCGCAGGCAGCAAGCCCACGCTGACGGTCCAAGGCACCAACATCCCCTCCGATGCGACGCTGCGGCTGACGCCGACGTTTTCCGGACCTGCTGATCCCAACGCCATCCCCCTGAGCCCACCCCTCACGGCACCGGCCACATCAGTTACCGATGACGGGACCACCTGGACCTGGACCGGGAGCGTTAACTTCGCGCACGCAACCGCGGGGGACTACACGGTCGAGCTCCTCGCCGGACAGTCGTCCGCCTCATGCACGTGCACCTTCACAGTTGCCTCCGCCGGCCCACCGTCACCCGGACCGCAGGTGACGCCCGGCAAGGTCGCGCAGGGCAGCCACTTCGTCCTCACGATCCCGGACGACGCGGTGACTCCTGGCGCTGCTGTCAGCTTCAGCGGCGACGGTGTCAACGTGTCCGGGCCGGCGCACTTCGGCGCCTCGACTGACTGCACCGGCCGCTGCATTCTCGTGCCCGTGACAGTCGCCCCTGACGCGAAGACAGATGCAGCGCGCGACGTGATTGTCACCGACCTCAAGGCGTCCTCGACCGACACCACCAACGTGGGCAAGTGTCTCGGCTGCCTGAGACTCGGCGCCGGCCCCACGCTGGACAATCTCGACCCGGGCGCGCTGGGGCAGGGTGCAGCAACGACCCTGACACTGACCGGCTCGAACTTTGCCGACAAGGCGGTCGTCACGTTCGGCAACGGCATCACCGCCACCGACAAACCGACGGTGACCAGCACGAAGGTCTCGGTGCCGGTGAAGGTCGCGGCGACCACACCGGCGACGGTGACCGTCACCCTCACCAATCCGGACTTCGGCACTGCCAGCAAGGATCTGACGATCAACCCGGGGCCGACACTCACCCAGGTCGCGCCGCAATATGTCGCCGCGAAATTCAGTGGCACTCTCTCGTTGACCGGTACCGGCATCGGCTCCGACGCTGCGCTCTCGTTCCCCAGCGGTTCCGGCATCAGCGTGCCTGCCGGCAGCACACCGACGATCGGTGCCGACGGCACGACATACAGCGTGCCCATCAAGGTTCAACGGACCGATTCCGCAGCCGTTGACGTCACCATCACCAACTCCGACCACGGGGCCGCGACTTGCGTGCAATGCCTGAGCGTGGCTGTCGCGCCCGCGGACGTGACCAACATGGCGGCGACGCGCACCGACACCACGGTCTCGGTCAACTGGGCCGCCGTCCCCGATGCGGCAACCGGTGGTGCACCGATCACCGGCTACACGGTCAGTGTGCTGCAACCCAGCGGCACGGGCATCAAGCCACGGTCCGTCACGACTACGAGCGCCACGTTCAGCGGGCTGTCGGCGACGCTCAACTACACGTTCAAAGTCGTCGCGACCAACGCGGCCAAGCTGAGCTCTGCCGGTGTCGTCGCAAGCACGGGTGGCCAAGAGGCCGGGACGCTTGTGCTGCTCAACGCCAGTTCTGCTCAGCTTGTCGCCGGTCAGCGCCTGACACTGTCGGGCCACCTGGCTGACGCCACCGGCAAGCCAGTCGACGGGGCGACCATCCTCGTGACCGCGCGCGACACTGCCGGTCAGACAACTGCGGTAGGCACCTCGACGACCGACTCGGCCGGCCACTGGATCGTGCCGTCGAGACCAATGCACAACGCGACGTATGTCGCATCCTTCGCCGGCGACGCCAACAACGCTCCGGCGACGTCGCGCCCCGTGCGGGTGGCTGTCACCCCGCGCGTCACGCTCGCGGCCGCGCGGACATCCTCAAGCGCACACTGGCTCGTTGTCACCGGGAACGTGTCGCCCAACAAGGCGGCCCAGACCGTGCACCTCACGGCGGTCAGCTCGCTCGGCAGCAAGAAGAACCTGGGTACGACGACCCTGACCGCCGGCTCGACGTACCGGTTCAAGGTCCAGCTTGCCAAGGGCAAGTGGGAACTGTCCGTCCGCATAGCCAGCACGCCCGGCAACGTCGCGGGCCATTCACAACGGCTGAGAATCGCCCGCACCTAGGAGGCTGGGCAAGCCGGCGCACGTAGTCTGCCCGGCATGCTCATGTCGCGCTCAGCGCACGGCGCACGCGCGTTCGTGCGTTGGCTGCGGCGTCCGACCGCTGAACAGTGGTGTACGGCGTTCGTCGTCGCTGGGTCGGTCATCTTTGTCCTGTCCCGGCTGCACCCGAGCTTGATCGTCGCTAACACGACCCCGACCGGTGGCGACACCGGAGCGCATGTTTACACGCCGGCGTTCCTGCGCGACCACCTGCTTCCGCACTTCCGGCTCGCCGGCTGGTCTCCGGGTTGGTACGCCGGCTTCCCGCTCTACGTCTTCTATCCCGTCATCCCAGCGGTGGCGATCGTCGCGCTCGGCGTCGTACTGCCCTACGGCATCGCGATGAAGATCGTGACGACGTCCGGCATCCTGCTGCTGCCGATTGCCGCCTGGGCGGCCGGCCGCCTTGCGAGATTGCGTTTCCCCGCGCCCGCCGTACTCGCCGCCGCCACCATCCCGTTCCTGTTCGACCAGTCGTTCAGCATCTGGGGCGGCAACATTCAGTCGACGCTCGCGGGCGAGTACTCCTTCTCGATCGCGCTGAGCCTCGCCGTGCTGACCTTCGGGCTCTGGTGTCGCGCGCTCACCACCGGCCGGCATCGCGCACTCGCGGCGGGCATGCTCGGCCTGACGTGGGTGTGTCACCCGATCGTTGCGGTCTACACCGTGCCGGGCATCGCGGCGATCGTCCTGGTGCACCTCGACCGAAGCCAACAGTCGCTTCGGCGGGTGCGCGACGCCGTCGTCATGTCATTGATCGCGGGCCTGCTCGCGGCATTCTGGGTGATGCCGTTCCTGGCCCGGCACAGCTATGTGTCCAGCCTCGGTTTCAGCCCCCTGCCGGATCCCGGCCAGAGCACGTGGCACTACATCGCACCAGGCCACCTGCGCTGGGTTCTCGGTGTGGCCGTCGTTGGCGCCATCGGTGCGATCGTCGAGCGCAACCGCTTTGGCATCGCCCTCGCCATCGACGCGATCGTCACGGCGGCCGTGTTCCCGCACTTCCCGAACATCGGCTTGTGGAACGCCCGGCTGCTGCCGTTCTACTTCTCCTGCGTCTACCTGCTCGCCGGGCTCGGCGCCGTGACATTGGGCCGGCTGCTGGCCTGGCAGCTCGGCAAGACCGACGTGGAGCTGCGTCGCTGGTCGCTGATCGGTACGCCGGTGACCGTGCTCGTCTTTGCCGTCGTCATGGTGGGTTTGCCGTTGCACGCGCTGCCGGGCGGTCACTTCGACGGCACGCGCTACCGGTGGCTCGGGTTGTCCACCACGGAGAGCAGCGTCGTACCTGGCTGGACCCAACTCAACTACGGCGGCTATGAACGGCAGGCCGACTGGCCCGAATACCACGGCATCATGACGACGATGGCGGCCGTCGGACGAGACCACGGCTGCGGGCGGGCGCAATACGAGTACGACATCAACCTCGGCCGTTACGGAACGCCCGACTCGATGATGCTGATGCCGTATTGGACTGACGGGTGTATCGGCTCGATGGAGGGCCTTTTCTACGAGTCGTCCGCGACCACGCCGTACCACTTCCTCACCGAGGCAGAGGTCTCCGAGCACCCCGCGAATCCCGTCGCCGGACTCACCTATGACGGCTTCAATCTGAAAGCCGGTGTCGAGCACATGCGGCTGCTCGGCATTCGCTACTACCTTGCGTTCACGCCGCGCGCGATCCGCGACGCCAAGCGCATCCCCAACCAGCTGGTCGAAGTGGCCACGTCGGGCCCATGGCACGTCTACGAGGTCGTCGGAAACGATGTCGTCGAACCGTTGACCGACCGCCCGGGTGTCGTGCCCGACACGGGCGGGGAGTGGAAGCACTGGCTGCATGTCGCGGCACCGTGGTTCGCCGGTGCGCACGACGGCCGGGACACGCCGTTCCTCACCGCCGACGGTCCGTCCTCGTGGGAGCGCGTCGGCGGCGGCGAGACGCCACGCGTGGTGCGCGAGCCGGACCTTGCCGTCAGCGATGTCAAGGTGACCGACGACGATGTCAGCTTCCACGTGAACCGGACCGGCGTGCCGGTGCTCGTGAAGGTGTCGTACTTTCCGAACTGGTCTGCCAGTGGTGCGCAGGGGCCCTATCGCGCGACGCCGAACTTCATGATCGTCGTTCCGACGTCGAATGACGTCCATCTCCACTACGGGTGGAGCGGCGTCGATATCACGGCTTACGCGCTGAGTTTCTTGGGGCTGCTCTCTCTCGTCGTCGTTGCGCGGCGAGACCGTCAGCGACCGGCGAGCGAACCAGTCGCGTAGCCACCGCGCCGGGCGTAACGCCGGATTCGCATCAGGTCTCGGACCATGTCGGGGGCATGCCGGCCGAGCCGCACCGACGTGCGATCGCCGTACGACGGTGCGACCGCGACCTCCGTCAGGCTCAGCTGCAGCTCCTGGACGATGACGAAGATCTCCACGTCGAAGGCGAACCCGTCGATGCGCGCGCGCGTGAAGATCTCTCGTGCGGCGGCCGCCTCGAACGCCTTGATGCCGCACTGCGTGTCGCGCGGCTCGCCCAGCAGCACCGAGCCGGTGAGCGCGGTGAACGCACGGCTGGAGGCCCGTCGGACCGGTCGTGCCAACCCACCTGTCACGACGTAGTGGTGCCGGCGGGTGCCGACGGCGACATCACTACCCGCTTCGACGTGCTCGAGCAGCCGCATCAGGTCGTCCGGTGAGTAGGCGAGATCGGCATCGACGAAAGCGACGGTTCGGCCCGTCGCTTTGAGCATGCCGGCACGGACGGCGGCGCCTTTGCCGCGGTGCCGATTGAGACTCACGGCCTCGGCGCCGGCCGCCCGGGCGATCGCAGGAGTCCCGTCGGTCGAGGCGTCGTCGGCAACCAGGATCTCGAGCAGTGGATCCACCGGGGCGAGCCGCTGGCGCAGCGCCGCGACGGTCGATGCGATGACGGCCGCCTCGTTGTACGCCGGTACGACGACGCTCAGCCGGGGCCGTTCCACCGCTTGGACCCTAACGGGCGGGGGAGTTGGCGATGTGCACAATTGTCCATCGCCAACAAGCCTGCGCTCGTCCGGTCGAGCCGTGTAGCCATCCTCGTTCTTGCCTGGGCGGGCTTCGTCGGTTTCAAGCTGTCGGAGGCCCTGTCCGGCACGCCGATCATGTGGCAGGACACGGAGCTCTACGTCAAGGTCGCGCACGCAGGATGGTTCAGCTCCGGGCTGTGGACGGGGGAGCGGGCGCCCCTGGTGCCCGTGCTCTGGAAGCTCACCGGGACCCCGACCAGCTTCGTCGTGGTGCAAACAGTCTTTTCGATCCTCTGCTGGACAGCGCTGGCGATCGTCGTCACCCGGGTGGTGGCGGCGGGGTGGTGGCGCCTGGTGGCGTTCGTAGCCGTTCTCGGGTTGGCTACGACTGCACCCGTCCGGCTATGGGATCACTCGGTTCTGTCGGAGACGATGGCGCTGTCGTGGCTGGCGTTGCTCACGACCGTCCTGCTCCTCGTGGTCCGCCGTCCCACGTGGCCCAGAGTGATTGCCGTCGGGTTGTCGGCCCTGGGTTTTGCCGCGACGCGTGACACCGATGTCTTCACGCCGCTCGTGTTGGGTCTGGTGTTGGCGGCCTGTGCCGTCGGCAGACGCTTCCGTGTGCGCTGGCGACTCGTCGCCGTGGCTGGCGCCCTGCTCGCGGGCGCGGCCCTGCCGCTCGCGTTGGGCATGGCATCCGACCGGAGCAACCTCAACGTTCGCAACAACTACTACGTGCGCGTGTTTCCGTACGAGTCCCGGGTGGCTTGGTTTGCAGGGCAGGGGATGCCGCAGCAGCGGATGATCGATGAGCTCGCCTCCGCACAGCAGACGTCGCCGGGGCAGATGCCCGTCGTCGCGCCCGACATGAACGATCCCGCCTACGCACCGCTCTACAGGTGGATCCGGTCGCACGGCGCGGTTACCTACCTGGAGTGGCTCGGCACCCACCCGCGGTACGTCATCACGGCGCCGTTCGATCGACTGCCCGAGGCGTTCAACAACGCTGACGGCCAGCTCAGCTTTTACGCCGGCGGCGCGGCGAGCACCGAGCCGCTCGACAAGCTCTTCGCCGGTCGGTGGTGGTACGCAATGGCTGTTGCAGCGATCGCCCTTGTGACGGCGGGTCCTCGGGCGCGTCACCCGGCAACGGGAGTGGCGCCTGTCGGCCCTGCTGGTGGTGGTCGGCGCCCTCTCGGTCCTGGCCGCCTGGCACGGCGACGGACAGGAAGTTACGCGGCACACCGTCGAGGCCGATGTCCAGGTCCGCCTAGCGATGACAATCGCCTTACTGATCTCACTGCCGACGTGGTGGCGCCGATATGCGCCGAGGCGCCCCCAGGCGCGCCAGGCCTGAAGAGCCTGGTTCAACCCTGCCCCCCATGTGGGTAGACTCGTCCCTGGTTTCACCCGATTTGTCCGTAACCCGCAGTCCGGTTCGGTGGAGGGACAGCGATGTTGGCGCTGACAACGGCGAAGCGACTGACTGGTTTGGCGCTTCCCCTCGTGATCGGAGGCAGCGTCCTCGCCGTACGCGCTGCGTCGGCAACTGAGGCCGCCGCGCCGGGTGCGCTGGCGGCGGCGTGCACGACGACCACCGCCGCGACCACCACTACCGGCGGGACGACCACGACGTCGATCCTTGGCGGCAGCACCACGACGACCGGCGGGACGACGACCACCGGCGGGACGACGACCACCGGCGCGACCACGACGACCGCAGGGCTGCCGACGACGCTTCCCGGCGGCACCACGACGACCGCGTGCTCGAACCCGACGACCACGACGGCGACCAACTGCCCGCCGTCCTCGACGACGACGACTTTCGGGCTGCCGACGACGCTTCCGGGTGGCACCACGACGACCGGCGGAACGACGACCACTGCGGGTACGACGACCACCGGCGGTACGACGACGACGAACATCCTTGGGGTCACCACGATCCTCAACAGCACGACGACGACTGCCGGCACGACCACGACCGGCGGCACGACGACGACGACCGGCGGCACGACGACGACGCACGCGACCACGACGACCGCCGGCGGCACGACGACAACTGTCTGTCCGACGACGACAACCGCTGGGACGACCACCACTGTCCGGCAGACTCCGCTCCGCGTCTCGTTCGTCTCAGGCGGCCACGTCGCCGGGCGAGCACTCACGATTCACGGCACGGCTGCAGCCAACCGCGTGATCGTCGTGACGGGGAACGATCCCAAGCACGGCAACCGCTCTCTCGGCTCGACCACGTCGGCATCTAACGGCACCTGGCAGCTACGCGTGGCCCACGGGTTCCTCTACAACACCGTGGTTCAGGCTTCCTCGGGTGCGCAAAAGAGCAACCGGCTGCACGTCAACGTTCACCAGGTGCTCAGGATCAAGCACGTCAAGTTCGTGGGCGAGGGCGCCAATGGCTTCCGCTACAAGCTCACCGGCTCGAGCGCAAGCCACATCCCGGGCGAGCGCATCACCGTGGTCTTGAACGGCAAGGTGCTCGGCAAGGGCAAGCTGCGCTCCGACGGCACTTTCACGGTGAAGTTCACGGTCGCGAAGCGCCACGCGAAGCTCAAGCTCAAGGGCACCGGCCGTAGCGGCAGCGGCGTCGTCTACACGCTGCCCGGCAGTCGCAGCTTCCGGGTCTGAGCGCCCAGCACCTCCTAGACTGCCCTCTCGGGCATCCGCCCGCCGAGAGGACGTAGACGGTGACCGGGACAGCACTTAAGCGGATAGTCGGCTTGGCCATCCCGCTTGCGATGGGCGGCAGCGTGCTCGCGGTCCGGGCGGCTGCAGCCGGGAGCTTCCCGGCCGGTGCACCTGCGGAGAGCTGCACCACCGCGACTTCGGCGAGCTCGACAACGACCACGTCCGGCGGCGGACTGCCGATTCCCACCACGCTGCCGATCACGCTCCCGATCACCCTGCCCGGAGGCGGCAGCACGACGACCACCACCGCCGCGACAACGACGACCACGGGTGGCGGGACGACCACCACCGGGACGGGCGCCACGACGACAACCGCGTGTGCGACGACGACCACGGCGTCGCAGGCAGCGCCGCACATCGACACGGTGGCCACCGATCACATCGCCGGTCACACGATCACCGTGAACGGGACCGCTGGCGCCAACATGTTCGTTGTCGTCAACGGGTCCGACCCGAAGAACGGCAGGCGTGCGCTCGGCTCCGCGACGGCCGCCTCCGACGGCAAATGGGTGCTGCGTCTCGCGCACGGCGTGCTCTACAACACCGTCGTACAGGCGTCGTCCGGGACCCAGCAGAGCAACAAGGTGACCGGCAGCGTCCACCAGGTGCTCAACATCAGGAGCAAGCAGCTGGTCCGCAAGCGAGCCGACGGCTATCACTACAAGCTGACGGGTACGAGCGCCAGCCAGATTGCCGGCGAGGCCCTCACCGTCTCGGTCAACGGCAAGATCGTCGGCAAGGGCAAGATGCGCTCCGACGGCAGCTTCACGGTCGCGTTCGTCACCAAGACCAAGGGCCAGAAGTCAACGCTCAAGGGCACGGGTAAGAACGGAGCCGGCGTCGTCTACACGCTGCCCGGCAAGAGCACGTTCAAAGCCTGACCGTGGAGGCGGTGTCGGCTGATCAACGGCTGGACGCGGTCCGCGTCGCCGAGGGCCAGCCGCGAAGCCCGGTGGCGTCATGGGCACGCGGGCCGATCGCCCAAGTGCTCGGCGTCTACGCGGTTGTTCGTTTGGCCCTGCTCATCGCCGACTCACTGGCTGCGCACGTTGGCTATGCCGGGCACCTCGGCGGACCACTCAACTCGTGGGACGCTCACTTCTACGTCACCATCGCCGCACACGGCTACCCGGCGACTCTCCCCACCGTCGACGGTCACCTGACGTATTCCGAAGCCGGCTTCGATCCCGTCTTCCCGCTGCTCATCCGGATCGTCGCCGGCACCGGCCTCTCGTTCACAGTTGCTGCGTTCGTTGTCTCACTCATTGCCGGAGCGGTGACAGCGGTTCTGCTCTACAAGCTCGCCGCGATGCTGTACGACGACACCGTCGGCGTTCGTGCGGCAATCCTGTTCAGCGTCCTGCCCGGTATGGGAGTCGTGTGGGGCGTCTTCTATGCGGAGTGCGTCGGGCTTGCTTTCGCGGCTGGGTCGCTCCTGCTCATGGCACGTGGGAAGTGGGTGGCTGCCGGCGTCCTCGGTGCACTCGCGTCGGCGACGAACCCGATGGGCCTCCCGCTGGTTGTGCCGGCTCTCGTGCTGGCGATCCAGCAGATCGTTCGGAGAGAAGCGCCGCGCGCCTTGATCGCAGCGGCGCTGGTGCCGGTTGGATTTTTCGGCTTCGCCTTATGGCTGGGCATTCGCTACGACAACCTGCTCATCTGGTGGAAGGTGCAGCACGAGGCCTGGGGCGCGACGGTCGATTTCGGCAAGTCGCTGATTCTGCTGCTGCCACACTTCTGGGCCGGCGGCTATCAGGGCAAGGCGTGGCTGGAGTGGACCGACATCGTTGCGGTGCTTGCCATCGCCGTGTTTGTGTGGCGTGCTCGGCTTCCGCTGTTCCTCTCCGCGTACAGCGCGGGTGTTGTCGCAATGTGCTTCGCCAGCAACCAGGGCCTCAAGCCACGCCTGCTGACGTGGGCATTTCCTGCACTCATCGCACTCGGCGTCCAGCTCGGGCTACGGGCCTGGCAGACGGTCGTCATCGCCTTCGCGATGCTGACCCCGATCGTCTTTCTGGCCTACACGACGCTCGGCAACACCATGATCCAGCCCTGAAACCTTGTCAGGACGCTCGCCGATCGGATTGGTCCGGTACGTCCTGACAAGGTGTGGGTACCGTCGATGACGTGCAGGCGACGGTTCGATTGGCTTCGTGGATGCGGGCGGTCGTCGCCGAGTTCGCGAAGTTCGGCGTTGTCGGTGCCGTCTGCACGGTTATCGACATCGGGCTTTTCAACGTCCTGCACTTCGGCGCCGGAGTCGACCCGCTCGGTGCCAAGTCCCTCAGCGTCGCGATAGCCACCCTGACGTCGTACCTCGGCAACCGGCACTGGTCGTTCCGCAGTCGCGGCGGGAAGGGCTTTAGCCGCGAGTTCCCGCTGTTCTTCGTGCTCAACGCGATCGGCCTAGGCTTCTCGCTGGCCTGCCTCGCGGTCACCAAGTACTGGCTCGGCTTCACCGGTGCGCTCGCCCTCAACCTCGCCGGCAACGTCATCGGCATGGCGGGCGCGACGATCTTCCGGTTCTGGGCGTACCGTCGCTGGGTCTTCCCCGCTGTGGTCATCGAGCCTGCGCCTGCTGATGTCGCCGGGCTCGGTCGCGAAACGCGGCCACGTCGGCCGGGCGAAAGCGGCGATGACCTCCCGGCGTTCGGATCGACGGAACCCGCCCTTGATCGGCCCACCGGCTGATCGTCTGCGTGCTGACACCGAATAGCCGCGCCACCTGACCGGCGCTCAGCGTCCAATCGTCCCGCACGCTTACAAGACCCGGCAGACGCCCAAATCGTCACAGTCCAGTCACCGGAAATCCTTCAAATCGGACATTTAACCGCGACGTCTCTTGCCCGGGCCACCGGAGAACCCTCACCATCACCCGGAGTGTCCGCCCAGGAGGCACCGTGACGGTCATCCCCCTTGCCCGCCAAGCGTCGTCAGCGACAGTCGCTGACGACTGCTCGGAGTTCTACGCCCGCTATCGCCGCCCGCTTGTGGCGTACGTCGCCATGAGCTTCCCCAGCGTCGACGCCGAAGGTGTCGTCCAGGAGGCGTTCTGCCGCGTGCTCGCGCACTGGGTCGAGGTGCAGCAGATGCGCAATCCCTGGCCGTGGCTCGCCGTCACCGCGCGCAACCTGGCGCGCAACAGCATCCGCGACAACGCCAACACCCAGGCCGTCGGACTGACCATCGACGAGCAGATCCAGCACCCGGCACCGGAGATCGACCACTTCCTCGAGACGTACGACGCCCTGCGCATGCTCGGGCGGGCGATGCGCGAGCTGACGCCGTTGCAGAGTCAGCTGCTGCGGCTCCTCGTCGAGGAGGGCCTCTCCGGCGCCGAAGCCGCGCGCCGCCTAGGGCTCAGTCCCGGCGCCGGTCGCATGCACCTGTGCCGGATGCGCAGCCGTCTCGCCGAACGGTTCCTCGGACTCCGTGGCCAGCTGGCCGTCACACCGTTCGCGGTGGTCGCGATGCTCGGCCGTCGACTGCACGGGCTGTTCGCCGTAGGCCGGCGCAGCATGACGATGACCGCGCCTGCTGCCCTGGCCTCCACACTCGCGATCGCGACGTCGCTCGGGCTCGTTCACATCGGAGTCGCCCACAGCCACCAGGGCTTCACAGGCACCCCCGCCGTGAAGATGTCCGCCGCCAACACGCGGGCCGCCAGCTTTGCGAGCAACGTCGACACAATTGCGAATCGCGTCCGGTCACCACGTATGACGCTCCATCGCGACCAGCCCGCACCGACCACAACGTTGGCTGTGCCGGCCGTCAACGAGTCCCATCACGTCATGCTTCGTAAGAACCCGACTGCGGCGGGGAAGAACGTCGACGGTTCGGTCACCGTCATCACACCCGTCGGTTCCGAAACCGTGCGCGTCGGTGAGATGCAGAGTCGGCACTCACAGGTGCGGCGCCTGTGCCGGTCCTATTCCGGAGGCGTCTGCGCGGCGTTCTGAGCTCCGACGGTCAGTCCGGCACGCACACGAGGACGCCGACCTGCGGGTCCACGCCTGCGGGGACACATGCGGCGCCCCAGTTGTTGCCAGGGTCTTTGCAGGTGTAGAAGACGGTCTTGCCGTTGAGCCATGCGCCTTCACAGCTCGGGTCGGCCTGTACGCCGACCGGCGCCGTCGCCGCGACGAGGGCGAAGCCCGCCGATGTGCCGGCGGTCGCTAGCGCGGCAGCGCCGATCAGCAGGCGCACGTTGCCAATTTTGCTCATGGGGACTGCTCCTCTGGGGGATTGGCGATCGCCTATAAGACCCGGCGGGGCCGTCGAGCGTCACAACGACTCCGCACGGCAGCAGGTAACGCGATCGGATTTTCGACTGTGACGCTTTGAATTGCTCGCGGGTCTTATAGGCGACATGTCCGGCCAGACGCCTCCCCAGCAGGCCCTCGCACTGGATCATCCAGCGGCGACGGCCGAGTCGGACCACGCCCTCGCGCTGCTGAGCGGCACCGCGGTCGCCGTCGGCCACGGCCACGACCTGGACGCACTGCTGGCTGACATCGCGGCCGGCGTCCGCCGCTCTCTCGACGCCGACCGCGTCTCCGTCCTGTTGCTGGACGCCGCGGACCGGCTGACCCCGGCGGTGGCCGTCGCCCGCCAGCACGACGAGAACCTCTGGCAGCGCTTCCGCCAGATGCCACCGATCGCCCTTGCCGATCTCGACGGTGCGAACGACGCACTCGCGCTGGGCCGCGCACTTGTCATCGACGATGCGCGTAGCTCCCCGCTCGTGCCCGGCGCGTGGCAGCAGGCGTTCCAGCTGCAGCGGCTGGCCATCGCTCCCGTGTTCGTCAGCGAAGCTCCGGCCGGCATCCTCGTCGTCGAGCTTCCGGCGAGTGTCATTCCGGTCAGCCTCAGCCGCATCTCGCTGCTGGAAGGAATGGCGGCACTTACGGGTGTCGCGCTCAACGGACTGCGTCGCAATGATGCGTTGCGCCGCGTCGAGCGACTCAACGTATCCGTCGAAGCGATCACGTGCGCGCGGAGCGCGCGAGCGATTGCCGAGCACACGCTCGACGCGCTGCTCGAAACGTGTGGGCTCGCTCACGGGCTGATCGCGTTGCTTGCCGACGACAGCGCGGAGGTCGTTGCCGTGCGCGGAAACGGCCTGCCGGAACCCGGCCCTTACCCACTCACCAGTGTCCCCGCGTCGGTGCTCGACACATGTCGCGCGGCATGGGTGGACGGCGTGCGCGAACCGGTCGAGGTCGCCCTCGGCGATCGCATCGTCACTGCCCTCCCCGTCTCGAACCTCGGTCGCATCAACGCGATCGCCGTTCTTCCGACTCTGCTGGCCTCGCTCGCGCCGGCAGCCACTGCCGAGGTCGGCGTGATCGCAACTGTCGCCGGAGCGGCGCTGCGCACGTCCTACCTCGCCGGCGAGCGTCACTGGCGACAGCGCGCCATCGACATCGACAACAGCAGCGACATGCAGCCAGCGACCACGCACATCGTCTCGTTGGTTCGTGGCTTCCTCGCGGACGCCGGAGTGCCGCTGACCGAAGTCGCCGTGGACCGTACGACGGCGCGTTGCACCGGTTTGCCGATCGCGACCGGTGCAACCGCACGTTTGCTCACCAAGTTGCGACGTGGTCCTGTCGCCGCGGGGCCGGTGCGCCTCGGTGCGGAGCTCGTGGTTCCCATCGCTACCAACGGCCGCGTCGTCGGAGTGATGCGCGTCGTCGAATTGTCAACGGAGTGTTCGAGAATCGAGAGCGCTGGGCGTCTGATCAGCAGCGCCCTCGCGCGTGACCTCGATCGGCACCGCTCGGCTGAGCTGGAGCGAATCTCCGCCGAGTCGGAGGCGCAGGCGGCAGCCGCGGGGCAGTGCTACCGAGATGCCGCCAAGGCCCTGGGCATCCTTGCCGACCAGCTGCGTGGACCGCAGCTGCCTGATGCCCGCCGGCTGGCCGCCGCGCAGGTTCTTCTCGAGCGGACGCGTCGGCTCGTGCGTGAGGCCGCGCATTCGCTCGACCCGCCGGCCCAAGCCACGCAGCTGCGGCCGGCCATCGTCGAACTGGCCGAGCGAGTCTTCGCTCGTGGCGGGCCGGAGCTCGCCGTACGGCAGACTGGCCGGCCGGTCGTCCTGGACGCATCGGTGCGCGCGGCCGTCCTGCGCGGCGTGCGTCGAATCCTCTTACTCCTTCGCGAAGCCTCCGTGCCCGTCGCAACCGCGCATGTGGATTGGGCTGACGCGGTCGTGACCGTCACCGTTCGCGCCGAGGCGCTGTCGGTGCTCGTCGGATCCTTCGACGACACCGCCTTGCACGCGGCGCTCCGAGACGCTCGAGCCTGGCTTGGCCCCGTAGGCGCTGAGGTGGAGTTGGCGGCCGAATCCGGCGGCTCTGCCTACGAAATAACCGCCCCGATCGGCTTGCACCGATCGGAGCGGTCGGTCCCCGTCCACCCGGTGAAGGAAAGCGGGGAGGTGATGCCTCTCCAGTCTGCCAGATCCCAGTCGGCCTAGGAGAGAGATCCGTCAAGGGGGAGTGCGTCACCTACATCGACAGTTTCACCGCAGTTCAAACCACCAAACAAACTTTCATTTGAATGGAGCACCACGTGTTCACTCGCAAAATCATTGCTCTCACCGCTGGCGCTGTTCTCGCAGCAGGTGGGATCGCCGGTGCCGTGACCGCCAACGCTGAGACCGCCGCCGGTGCCTGCCAGGTGACCGGAAGCGTCAACAGCGTCAGTGGCATGGACCTTACGCCCAGCACCGACGACTTCACCTTCAAGTCCGTCACGATCACCTGCACCGGCTCCGACGCCGACGACAACGGCTCGTGGAACGTTCAGGCAGCAGGTAGTGCCACCAACAACACGTGTGCGGGTGGCCCATTCAGCGGGACCATCACCGGTGGCTCCGGTCCAGAGGGGTCACTCACTGCAGGCACGACCTTTACCGGTGTTCGCGAGGGCACGAGCGTTCAGGTCGAAGGCACAATCGCTGCGGGCGGCGACACGCACACCTTTGCCGCGCACCTGATCTTCGTCCCGACAGACGGCGTCTGCGACCCGGCGTCAGGTGACACCACCGGTGCAACGCACAACGCGACGATCAACCAGGGCTCGACGGCTGTCGTCACCGAGAGCTGATCTCACCCCCGGTGTTGTGGGGCCGGCTGTCCATGCCGGCCCCACACATCGTCGGCTCCGCCCATCGACAAGCAGCGTTCCCCGACGACCAGGACGAGGAGTGACAAGCATGTGGAGCATTCGCCGACTCACGGCGCTCGCTTGCGCAGTCGCGATGGTTGTGCCGGCTGCTGCTGTGACAGCCCTCGTCGTACCGGCCCGTGCCGATGACCAGAGCGCCATGCAGTTCCTCGGGTTCATCCACGACACGGACCTTGTTCGGCCGGACGGAACCACCCTTGACCCCGACCCGGGGGCGGTGAAGCCGATCGGTGTCGACGAAAAGCTGGGGCTGCTGCCGCTGCTCGGAGTCGAGCCTGGAGACGCGGGTGTCTATCTGGTGGATACACACTCGCTCGCGCAGGTCGCGTCCATAGCGACGCAGACGGGAACGCCCGGCGTCACCATTGACGCGACGGCACTCGACCGGACCACGCACCGGGTCTACCTCGGCACCAGCGTCGCCACCAGCTGCCCGTTTCTGATCGGCGTTGCTTGCGAGGTCCAAGCCGGGCCAGGCGAGATCCCGCAGATCGAGACCGTCGGTCTCAGCGAGCAGAAGTCGCTGGGCGCCTACACTTTGCCGGCCGCCGCCGCCGGCCTGAGCGTGGCTGCTCTTGAACCGACCACGACTCCCTCGGGCCGTCACGTACTGCTCGCGCTGCTGTATGAGGATCGCGTCGGCCAAGCCGTGGACCCTCGCGTGGCGCACCGGACCGTGCTGTACGCCTTCGATGCGGACGAGCTCACCCACCCACACGCCGATCCGGTGCTCTGGTCGGACGACGTTTCCAGCTGCGCCTCGCTGATGTCCTACTCGCTGAACGCCACCTATTACCGCGAGTTTCTCGGTGTCGATCCGGCCGGTCACTACGTCTACTTCGGCTGCCGCGGAATGCCGACGAGCGACGGTCACCTGAGTCCAAGTGGCGCCATCGTCATCGACCTCGGCACGAACGGTGACGCCAAAGACCTGCCGGCGTCCGCCAACACATTTACGCCGAACTTCTATCCCTACGGCGCCTCGACGAACTTCTCGCTTACGTCAGGGGATTCGACACTCGGCATCCTGCTGATGATCGTGATGCTGAGCTACGGCGACAAGGTCTATGCCTTTGACGTCGCCCACCGTGCATGGACCGGCAGCATGCCGTTGACCGCCGGTGACAGCACTTACGGCGCGGCAATCGATCCGACAACCGGCGATGCCTACGTCTACCCACCGACGACCAACGTCATCTCCACAGATGTCACTCAGGTTCCCGTACCCCAGCAGACTTTGCTGTCGCTGGGTGACTTGAAAGCGCCGGGTGGCTCGTCGCCTGTCATCGACACGAGCACCAAGACGTTGTTCCTCGGATCGGCGCTGGGGGCGTTCAAACACGCGGATGGCTCGACGTATCCCGCTGACGACGAGATCGCCGTTTATCGCGACACCCGACCTGCACCCCAACCGGAACAGGTAGCAGATCCCGATGCCGAGACGCACGACATCCCGGTCACCGATGACACGCCGGTGACGTTTGGCTCCTTCGCGAGCGCCTACGGCACGCGCCTTTCGCTCGTGGGCGGAACGCGAGCCATCAACAACGGCAACACCCTGGGGCCCGCGCAAGCGAGTGACGGGGCGTGCAACATTGCGAACTCGCCGTTCACGGTGAGCGGTTCTGATCCCCAGGTGCCCTGCCACGGGTTGGTACCGAGCACGACCGACAGCGACCGGACCTTCACGTTCGGGGACGTCAGCCAGAACGAGATGTCCAACTCGGCGGCGACGGCCAGCGCGACGACAATGTCGGTCGACGACTCCACCAACGCAGACAGCCAGGCGTTGTCGTCGTACAACCCGGCGGTCGACCTGTGGAACCGTTTCGTCCAGCCGAACAGCGGGCAGGACCCGCCGCAGGCCCCCGACGGCAGCCCGGCGCCCCCGTCGTTCTCCGCGGATGTGGCGCCGGCCACCTGCTCTGACTACGGCAGCGACCCCACCAACAAGACCGCTCCGGGCTCTCTCGCGGGCTGCGACCACTCATCACAGCAAGCGAGCGCCGCCGCCGCCTCGGACGCGCTCGCGGGACCGAACGGGGCCACAGCCGAACCGGACCCGTCGAGGCAGACGTCCCCGATCGAGGTCGGCTACGCCGGCGCAGCAACAACAGTGCTGCACACGGCCGACAACCAGGCTGTCACCGAGGCCAAGGCGGTCGCGCGCAACATCAGCCTGGCCATCCCCAGCGGGCCTGCCATCACGATCGGCGAGGTCACCACAACTGCAGTCTCTGCTGCCGCAGGTCGACCGGGCACCGCCTCGTCCCAGTTCAACCGGATGGTCTCCAACGTCGTCATCCGGGACCCGAGTGGCCAGGTTGCCTACTCCTGCGGTTTCGCCGGTGCCGACGCCAACAACTGCGACCCGCGACAGATCACCAACGTCGTGTCTGCGCAGTCCCCATTCCCGGTCATGTTCGTGATGCCGGATCCCGACTCGACGGTGCGCGGTACGCCCGGTGGCGCCGACGCGGAGATCACGAAGAGCGCCTACCAGCGCTGGAACGACTACTTCACCAACGCCGACAGCAGTTACGAGATCCCCGGCCTGCAGGTCATCTTCGTCGGCGACCAGGACCAGCCGTCCCGGCTCGTGGCTTCATTCGCCGGCGTGCGCGTGCAGTCGCACGACGCGATCGGCCTGCCGCCGCCGCCGATTCCACCGCTGCCCGATCCGACGTTGAAGCTGTCGCTCACTGACGGCTCGACTCCGGCCGTACCCCTCGCGGGCGGTGAGTTCGCATTGGTGGCCGAAGACGGTACGACGGTCGCGACATGCTCCACCGCCGCCGACGGCATCGGCTCGTGTTCCTTCACAGGAGTAAAGCCAGGCAGCTACACGGTCAAGGAGACGAAAGCACCGCCGGGCTACGCCACTGCGCCGGACTACCAGATCTCGCTCGACCCCGGCCAGGACTACACGGCGACGTTCGTCAACCTGCTCGCGATCGGCGCCGTACATGTGGCGCTGACCAGTGCTGTCGACAAGAAACCGCTTTCCGGTGCGGTGTTCGCGATGTACGCCGGCTCGTCCGTGCTCGGCACCGCACTCGCGACATGCACCACCGGCAAGGACGGCACGTGCGGGTTTGCCAAGGTCCCGCTCGGCTCCTACACGATGCACCAGCAGTCGGCGCCGAAAGGTTTCCTGACCACCGACGATTACGCATTCGATCTCACGGACCCCGGGCAGGACGCGACGCTGACCTTCACCGACGGCACGCCCGGCGTGAAGGCGGTCAAGGGCAAGTTCATCCCTGGCAAGCCCGCCGTTGCACCACACACCGAGATCGTCGGCGGCGGTGGCACCAGCATCCCCGCCGTGCCCGCGGCCTACTCGACGCCTAGCGACATCCCGCCGCTTGTCAGCTCCGCACCGGCCGCGCAGGCTCCCGTCATCGCCGGGCTGCCGCAGCGGATTGCGCAGCTGCCCGCCCAACTCGCCAAGCTCCTGACCCACTCACCGCAGCAGGCCGTTCTCCTGCTGTTCGTCTGGCTCGTGTTCGGCATGCCCATCTACCTCTGGGCGCGCCGACGCCAGCTTCTGTCCGCAATCGAAGGAACCTGACGTGCCCGTTCCCCAGATCCACTCCGGCAACTTCAACCTTGCCTCCGCGATGAGCGGCTTCGCCATCGGCGCGGCCGCGACCGTACTGGCCTTCGTGGCGATCAACCCGAACGGGACAACAGCCCCGCCGGCGACGAGCAACCAAGCGGCAAGTGACACCAGCGGCGGCATCCTGCTGCCGGGAACTGACGGAGGCACGGTCACCGCTCCGGCCGTCGGTCAGACCAAGACGCTGGCTGATGGCACGACGCTGACTACCCGATCGGATGGCACTGTCCTTGCGACCGACAGCACCGGTAAGCAGCACGTCATCACCGTGGGCGGCTCCGCGGCCGTCGCCGGGCACACGGTCGGTGGCACCGCGGGCAGCAGCGGCACGTCGGGTGCTTCCGGCGGCTCGACCTCCGGCGGTTCCACCGGAGGTGCGTCCGGGTCCGGCGTGGGCGGCAGCGGTGGTGCGGCCGGCCCGTGCGGTCAGGGTGGTGCCACGGACACGGGTGTGACTGCCGACTCCATCAACCTCGGCGCGACTGTCGCCGAGTCCGGGATTGCCAAGGCCTTTCTGGGCGAAGCAAGGCAAGGCATCGAGGCCTACAAGAACCGCATCAACTCTGGTGGCGGCATCTGCGGGCGCAAGCTCACCATCAAGTACGTCGACGACGGGTGGGACCCATCCACAGGTCAACAAGACCTGCAGAACCTCATCAACGAAGACAAGGTCTTCGCGGTAGCCGTCTCGCCCTCGTCAGAGGGTGTCAATGCGGCCAGCCAGGCAGGTGTGTTCCGAAGCGCAGGTGTGCCGGTTGTCGGAACTGACGGGCTGGATGCATCGCAATACAAGGACCCGATGATCTGGCCGGTCGCGTCGGCGACGGTGACGATGCTCCACGTCATGATGAAGGACGCCTGGGACAGCGGCCTGCACAACCCGGCGATCGTCTTCGACAACCAATACAAGTTCGGTGTCGAAGGGGCCAAGGCGTTCGAGGCGGCGTACGAGCGCCTGTCCGGTGGCAAGACGATCCCCGGCTCCGGCAGCTCGTCGTGCGGATCCGGCTCGCGCTTCTGTGGCATCTCGGCCGGCACCGGGCAGTACGGCAACCAGGTGTCGATCATCAACAACGCCTGCAAGAACACCTGCGACTACCTGGTTCTGCTGATGGAGCCGGACACAGCCGAGCAGTGGATGGCGACGCCCGGCGCACCAACGGTCACAAGCAGCATGAAGATCGGGCTTGCCCAGCCGCTTTTCACCTATGACTTCGGCAAGACCTGCGGTGACAAGTGCAATGGCATGGAGGTGTGGACCGGCTACAACCCGCCGCTCCAGCAGTTCGCGAACACCGCAGGCGTGAAGCAGTACGTGTCGGACCTCAAGAGCCAGAACTCTTCAGCGGACGCCTACAACCAGTTCACCGAAGGGTCGTATCTGGGCATGGAGCTGCTGGTTGCCGCCATCAAGCAGGTCGGTGGCAACCTCACACGTAGCGCGCTCGCGCAGGCGTTGGACTCGATGAACCTCGACACCGGCTTGTCAGCTGCAGCGGAGTCGTGGTCGTCCGGCCAGCACTGGGCAGTGGACGGCGCGCAGGGTTTCACGATGCAGTCGCAGAGCGGTTTCTCCGGCTGGCAGTCGTCGACGCCGTACACCAAAGACCCGTGGCTCGGCCAGGACTTCTGACGGGCCTCTGACATGTCGGTCACGTTCTTTTTCACCCAGCTGGCACTGGCCGTGCCGCTGGTGGCGGCGTACGCCTTGTTTGCTTTGGGCATCGTCCTGATCTACCGCGCGAGTCGGGTGCTGAACCTCGCGCACGGCGTGATGGCGATGTTCCCGTCATACATCGTCGTCGAGCTCCGCAACCACCACATTCCGATGCCGATCGCCTTGGTTGCCGGAGTCGCGTCGGGTGCCTTGCTCGGAGCGGCGGTCGAGTTCGTATTCGTCCGACGACTGCGCAAGGTGTCGCAGACCGCGCAGACCGTCGGCACGGTGGCGGTCTACGGCCTCGTCGTGGCGTTCAGCGCTAAGTTGTTCGGCACCGAGCCGCTTGCCCCGCCGGCCATCTTCCCGAACAAGACGATTGCCTTCGCCGGCTCAGGCATCAGCTATGGCCAGCTCGGTCTGATCGCTACCTCGATCGTGTTGACGATCGCGCTGTTCGCGCTGTTCCAGTTCACCCGGCTCGGACTCGCCATGCGCGGCGCGGCGTCAAACCGGCTCGCAGCCGGGCTGATGGGTGTCAACCCGGACCGCACCACGCAGGTGGCATGGATGCTCGGCGGTGCGCTCGCGGCGGTCGCCGGGATTCTGCTCTCGGCAGTGACGACGCTCGACCCCTTCAAGTTTCCGCTGCAAGCCCTGCCTGGCTTTGTCGCCGCACTCATCGGCGGGCTCGGGTCGATGCCTGGCGCGCTTCTAGGTTCTCTCGTCGTTGGACTGACGGTAGGGATCGCGCCCGCTCTGTCCGGGGCGCCGATAGTCGGCGGTTTCTTCGCTTCCGTCGGCAGCGCTCAGTTGCTGCTGACGGTGGTGGCGTTCGTCGTGATGGCCATGCGCGGCGAACCGCTCGCGGCGTCCGACGTCCGGGCTGCGGGCTTGGCCGGCTCCGTGTCCGCGCCACCGCCGAAACGCGTCCGGTCGGCGCAGCAGCGCACATACGTGCGGGGCTTGCGGGCACTCGCGGTTGCGCTGACCGTCGTCTTCGCCGTGACCTGGGTGTTCGGTGCGCCGTTCTCCTGGGTCGGTACGTCGATCCAGGCGCTGTCCTACACGCTCGTCGCGCTGTCGCTCGTCATCCTCACCGGCTGGGTCGGCCAGATTTCGCTGGCGCAAGCGAGCTTCGTCGGAATCGGCGCGTTCATGACTGGCGTCTTCGTTCGACACGGCCTTGTGTTCCCGTTGACGTTGCCGGCGGCTGGGCTCATAACGGCGGCAACAGCCGCGTTGCTCGGTCTCGTCGCGCTCCGCGTGCGCGGCCTCTATCTCGCCGTCGCGACACTGATCTTCGCCTGGATGACGCAGATCTACCTCTTCGCGCAGCCGTGGCTCGCCGGCATCGGTGGATCCTCGTCGATCCAGTCGAAGGCGCTCGGCATGAAGGGCACGTTCCCCTACCTCGACTTCACCGACCAGAACACCTTCTACTACGTCATGCTCGCCGTCGTCGCAGCGGCGCTGCTCGGTGCGGCCAACCTGCGGCGGTCCAAGACCGGACGCGCGTGGTTCGCGGTCAAAGGAAGCGAGGTTGCCGCGGCGAGCCTGGGCATCCCGGTCATGGCCTACAAGCTCATGGCTTTCGCCGTGGCGGGTTTCCTGGCCGGTGTCGGCGGCAACCTGCTGATCACGCACAACCAGGTCGCCTCGGGCTCGTCGTTCGACCCCAAGTTCTCGTTGCTCTTCCTGTCGATTGCCGTCGTCGGCGGTCTCGACAGCCTCAGCGGAGCGGTGTCTGCCGGCATCGTGTTCGCTCTGCTCGGCGAGTTGTTCTACAAGGTGTCCTCGCTCAACGGGTTGCTCGACATCGTGTCGTCGCTGCTCCTCGCGACCGTTCTGCTCGTCTTCCCGGCAGGTCTCGCCGGCCTGCCGCCGCGCCTGTCCCGCCTGACGGACCGCGTCGCCCGCAGCGGCTCGGTGCAACTTCTCCGCCGCGATGCCATCGCGTGGTGGCAGCGGTTCCTCGACTGGCGAGAGCGACGTCGCGTCGCTCTCGCCGCCAAACGCTCACCGTCCGCCCGCCCCGCCTCGGCCAGTGCTGGTGACCCCCCGTCCTCAACGGACGAAGCGGTAGGCGGGCGGACGGTGCGCGCCGAGCGCGCGCAGCGCACTGCTCATTTGCGCGCGGAGCGCGGCGTTCCGGACGCGCTCGCACCGACGCTCGAGTCAGCGGTCCTCGACGCCGTCGACGTTGAGGAAGAACTCGCCGAGCGTCAGCGCGAAGCCGTCAACCGACTCGCCTATGTGCCCGGCACCGCAACCAAGGTCGACCTGCCGCCGCGACTGGACCGGGACCCGGTGCTGCTCGCGCATGACATCACGGTGCAGTTCGGTGGCCTCACCGCCGTGGACACTGCGTCGCTCGAGGTCCGCAAGGGCGAGATCGTCGGCCTGATCGGTCCGAACGGTGCCGGCAAGACCACGCTGTTCAACGCGATCTCCGGCCTCAACTCGCCGACGAAGGGCATCGTCCAGCTGTTCGGCCAGGACATCACGAAGCTGCCGGTGCACCGCCGCGCAGCGGCCGGCATGGGTCGGACCTTCCAGCTCATCCAGCTGTTCCCTGAGCTGACCGTGCTCGACAACCTGCTGGTGGGCACGCACGTGCGTAATCCGTCGCGGTTCGGCTCGCACCTCTTCGCCACCGGCAGTGCGATCAGCGGCGAACAGTCCTCGCGCAAGCGCGTCGCGCAGGTCGTCGAGCTCCTCGGCCTGTCCGATGTTGCCGACCAACCGGTCACGGGGCTGCCGTTCGGCGTCCTGCGTCTCGTCGAGGTCGCGCGCGCACTCGTGACCGGTGCGCCGTTCGTCATGCTCGACGAGCCGGCATCAGGCCTCGACAACACCGAAACCGACAAGCTCTCCGACCTGTTGCTGTGGGTGCGCCAAACGCTTGGCATCTCGTTGCTGCTGATCGAGCACGACGTCCGGATGGTCACCGCGCTGTGCGACTACATCTACGTGCTTGACCGCGGCAAGATGATCGCTGACGGCGACGCCGTCGACATCCGCAACGACCCGGCCGTCAAGGCTGCCTACTTCGGCGCCAGCACCGACGACGAGGCCGCCCCCGTCCCCGCACCTTCTTCCGAACTTGTGGGGGTGTCCTGATGCTCGAGCTCGTCGACGTCGATGTCTGCTACGGACCGGTCCAGGCATTGCGCGGGATCTCGTTGACAGTCGGCGACGGCGAGATGGTCGCGCTCGTCGGCGCGAACGGCGCCGGCAAGACCACGACGCTGCGAACGATCTCGGGCATGCTCTCGCCAACGCGCGGCACGATCACGTTCGACGGCAAGCGCATCGACGATCTACCGCCGTGGAAGGTGATCGAGCACGGAGTCGCTCACCTGCCCGAAGGGCGGGCGCTGTTCACCGACATGTCCGTGATGGACAACCTGCGACTCGGGGCCTGGACGCAACACGGCGAGAAGGCGTTCCGGCGTCGCGTCGACGAGGTCATGGATCACTTCCCGATCCTGCGTGAGCGCTCGCGGCAAGCGGCCGGCACTTTGTCGGGTGGTGAGCAGCAGATGCTCGGCGTCGCACGTGCGCTGATGTCCGACCCGAAGCTGCTCGTCGTGGACGAGCTCTCGCTCGGCCTCGCGCCCAAGATCGTGGCGCAGCTGTTCGAGATCCTCACGGCGATCAACACAACCGGCACGGCCGTGCTGATGGTCGAGCAGTTCGTGACGATGGCATTGACGTACTCCAGTAGGGCTTACGCGCTCGCCAAAGGCGAAGTAGTTCTCGCCGGCGACGCGAAAGAGATGCGCGACCGCCCGGAGCTGCTCGCCGCCTACCTGGGCGAAGACGAGGCGAACCAACCAGCCGAGGGCGGTCGCGTTCCCACCCCGACCGGCGCGGGAGGGGCGCGATGAGCGCGGGCTTGTTGATGTCGTTGCGGCCGCGGTCGGGCCGAAGCCTGTCGGTCGGCGCGATCGCTGGCATCGTCGTCTGCGTCGCTGCTTTGGCGGGGGCGGCGCTGATCGCGTCGCACTCCTCGTCGCAGCCTGGTACGACGATCCCCGCTAATGAACGCGCGCAGCGGGTCGCACTTGTGTCCTGGGAATCAGCGATCCATCCGTCTGTCGTTGCGGCCGGGCAGGTCGTCGCGCTCGGCCCGCGCACGGGTGTGAGCGATGTCGCCAATCGCACGCAGCCCGACGCGAAGCTGCGCGCCATGGCAACCGGGTGGGCGTCGCGACTCACGGTGCTGGCGAGCCAGATCACTGCGGTGACGACGCCGGTCTTCCTGACCTCCGTGCACGAGCTTCTCGACAACGCGATGTCGCAATACGTCGCCGCGACGCACGCGCTGGTCGCGGCGACCAGCGCGCGTGGAGCACGCCGTACCTCGCTTCTCGTCGCCGCCACGGCGCACGGCAAGAACGGCGACCACTTGTACGACGAGGCCGCGGCCGCGATCGCCGGCTGGCGCGCGCGGCTCGGGCTCGCACCCGATTGGAGCGCATCATGACCTCTACCCCGCGTCAGATCAGTCGCGCGCTTGTTGTGCTGGCGCTGGCGGGCAGTGGCACCGGGCTGGCCGGTGGCATCAGCCTCGCCGCATCGTCGTCCGGAACGGGGTTGCCGGACCCGACGCCGCTGCCGAGTACCGGTCCGCTGCCGCTGCCGGGCGGCGTGACCGACCCGCTGCCACTGCCCGGTGCGACGGACTCGCCAGCGCCAGATTCGCAGCCATCGGATGCCCCGGCGGACGCGGGCACGAGTGCCAACACGGACGCCGCCCCAGCCGACCAGACAAGCACTAACGCGTCGTCCGCGGCAGCGAGTGCGGGGCAGCCGGCACCGACGGACGCGACATCTGGCCCGACGCTGACCACCGCGTCGAAGGCCTCCGCGCATGCGCCCGCCAACAGCACGACGAGCAAGGGCGCGTCCACGGCGACAGCTACGGTCGCGTCGACGACCGGGCTGGGCCTGGCGACGAGCAAGGCCGGCGGGTTGACTCAGGGAGCGTCACTGCCGACGGCGAGCGCTCCGTCGCTCGCGACAGTGGGTGCCGTGCCGTCGTTCATCCACGGCCTGCGGCTGCCGGCGTTGCCCCCATTGCCGAGTGCGGGCGCTCTGTCCGGAAGCGCGGGTGTCCCCGGGCAGGCGCCGATCGTTGCCGCGCCACCGATGAGCGGCGCGGTCGCGAGCAGCGGTGGGCTCGGCACGGAGCCCTACACACGCACTGGCAACGCGGCGCCGTCCGGGCAGCGCTCGCCCGTCGCGCCGGCGCTGTTCGCGTTGATCGCTGCCGCGATCGCAGCGGGTGTGGCCAAGGTGCGCATCCACTTGGGACAGCGCTAACGTCCCGGTGATGCCTCACGACCGCACGCCCCAGGGTCTGGACTCGCCTGACACCAGTCGGCTCGAGTTGCTCCGTCTCGTCCGCGTGCAGGCGGAACGCGCACACGTGCGCGACGGCCTTGACTCCATCGACGATTTGCGCAAGCGGTTCTACGCGACGATGATCCGCGCATCCTCTCGCGGGGTCATTCCGCGCGACGTCGATCTTCAGGCGGCCGCCGATCTCATCACGGGCGCCGTCTGGTCGCGGGTCGTGCATGGCGACCATCTCAGTGAGGCCCGCGCAGCCGCAGTCGTCGAGGCGATTCTCCCGCGCCCGGCATAAGCGGGCGATCGGAAGCCTTCGCGGACAGCAGACGACCCCCGGGCTTTCCTCGTCCGCCACGGTGGCGCGGCGTTGGAGGGCCGGCTGGACGAGGCCGGCACCCAGGGGTCTGGTGTCTGTCTGGTATTCGCCATACGCCGTCATCACCAACGGCGGCGTGGGGCTCACACCGGAGTCCGGAGACGGCGACTAGCGGACAGTCACCTCACGAGTCCTATGGATATACAACCCTGGACCACCTCCTTTCCCGTGTACCTACAGAGTAGCCCGCCGACCCTTACGATCGCCCCGTGAATTACTCCGGTCGGCGTGCCGTGATCACCGGCGGCGCCGGCTTCCTGGGTTCACATCTGTGCGAGCGGTTCTTGGGCGAAGGGTACGAGGTGCTCTGCCTCGACAACTTCCTCACCGGCACCCCGGCCAACGTCGAGCACCTCATGGGACGCGACGGCTTCCGGTTGTTGCGGGTCGACGTCACCGACTTCATCCACGTCGTCGGGCCGGTCGACCTGGTGCTGCACTTCGCGTCGCCGGCGTCGCCCATCGACTATCTGCAGCTCCCGCTCGAGACGCTCAAGGTCGGCTCGGTCGGCACCATGCACACGCTCGGGCTCGCGAAGGAGAAAAACGCTCGTTACGTCCTCGCGTCGACGTCAGAGACATACGGCGATCCGCAAGTGCATCCGCAACCGGAGACCTACTGGGGGCACGTCAACCCGGTGGGTCCGCGCGGTGTGTATGACGAAGCAAAGCGGTTCGCCGAAGCGATGACGATGGCCTACCGGCGTTATCACGATGTCGACACCGGCATTGTGCGGATCTTCAACACGCACGGACCGTCGATGCGGCCGCGAGACGGTCGCGCCATTCCGACGTTCATCCGACAGGCCCTCAAGGGGGAGACGATCACCGTCGCCGGCGACGGGTTGCAGACGCGATCGATTCAATACGTCGACGACCTCGTCGAAGGCGTATGGCGATTCGCGCATACCGAACATTCGGGCCCAGTCAACATCGGCAACCCGTCAGAGGTGTCGATGCTCGAGCTCGCCGAGAAGATCCGCGACCTGATCGGCTCGACCGCACAGATCGAGTTCATACCGCGGCCGGAGGACGACCCGTTTGTTCGCCAGCCGGACATCACGCTCGCCCGCGAATTGCTTGGCTGGGAACCGAAAGTTCCCTTGGAAGAAGGCCTTAAGCGCACCATCGAGTGGTTCCGCAGCCACCCCGAGATCCTGGGCTCTTGACGCAACCGGTGCTCGTCACCGGAGCGATCCGCACCGGCACGACGTGGGTCGGCGAAACGCTCGCGCGCGGTCCCGAGCTCGAATACGTCTGGGAGCCCTACAACCCGCTTGTTCGTGCATGGCCGCACTCGCGCGTGCCGCACTTCATGACTGGTCCGTATGACGCGCAACCGCTGGTCGACGACATCGCTACGGCACTTGTCGAGCTGCGGTCACGCGGCCGGCTGCTTGGCCATCCCGAAACAACAGCGCGCGAGATGCGTCGGCGATACCAGTTCGCCGCGGCACGTCGCGCCCAGCGCACGCCATTGATCAAGGATCCGTTGGCCGTCTTTCTCGCGCGCCATCTCGAGGAGAGATTCGGGTTCCGCGTGGTCCTGTGCCTGCGGCATCCAGCGGGGTTTGTCGCGAGCTGCATGAGACTCGGCTGGGACTACGACTTCGAGAACCTGCTCGCGCAGCCGCAGCTCATGCAGCGGCTCGAGCCGTGGCGCGCGGAGATGGAAGCGACGACCGGACGCCGTGGCCCGATGCTGCATCGCGTGACCTTGTTGTGGCGAGTGATCTATGGCGCTCTTGCCGAGGGTGAGCTCGCGCCGGCAGCGCCATATCTGCTCCGTTACGAGGACGCGGTCGCCGATCCGGCCGGCACTTTCAAGCCGCTGGCAGGCGCCCTCGGCGTGCAACCTCCGCGCGAGCTGCCACCCGTTGACGCGACACGCACGGATGCGTGGCGCACACAGCTGTCGGCGGACGAGATCGCGTTCGTGCGCGAGTCGACGGCATCCGGAGCGGCTCGATGGGACTACGGCGACGCGTCCGCTTGGTAGCTGGCCATTCGTCCCTTTGGCGGTGGATCGGGCCGGCTCCGCCGCCGAGCCAAAAACCATGCACATGTCGTGGTCCTCGCAGAAGCGCTGCGCGGAGGAGCTGCCGCTCGCCATGCAGCTCCTGGCTGAGGGTGTCCCGCTGCTCCTGCTCCTCGATCTAGCCGCTCCGACCGGGCCGGACAGTGAGGACATCGCGGCCTCCGAACGGGTCAGCCGCCGGTAGTCACAGCGTCACGGTCGGGCTATTCGCGGCTTTCGCTCTCTCGCCGGAATTCCCCCGATCAGGGGATCCGCATTTCCGGACATTTGCCAGAGAGGTCATTCACACGGGTGGCTCTCGACGCACCCTCTAGCCAGAAGTGACTACCTAGAACCACCCCGTCTTGTCATGACCAGCAGGACCTAGTTATCCGACCCTCTGTGATGGCTCGCTTACGGAGGGTGCACCCATGACGCTGACTGTCGACCGTCGTCGGAAGCTGGCAGGTCTGCTGGCTGTCTTCGCTGCGGCCCTCAGCGGAACGGCTGCCCTGCCGGCCACCGGTTCCCCCGCCGGTGCGTCACCAGACTCGGCGATCGTCGACCCAGCGCTGCGTGCAGCGCACGGCAGCGTTGGCGTCATCGTCCAGGGTGCATCCTCCGTCGAGTCATCAGTACGCCGGATGGGCGGCAGGATCACCCACGACCTGCCGCTCATCGGCGGCTTCTCCGCCCGCGTGCCGGCCAATGACGTGCCGCGCATTGCGCAGTTGCCGGGGGCCACGTCGATCTCGCTGGACGCCAGCGCGTTCGTCCAGGCCTCGCCTCCCGGCACCTACAACAACGTGCCGAGCGTTTACAAGACCATCACCAAGGGTTCCAACCTCACGAACGCCGGCTACAAGGGTCAGGGCGTCACCGTCGCGCTGATCGACACCGGCGTGACTGCCCTTCCCGACATCGCGCCGGAGATCCAGCCGGTGTCGAACCCGATCACCGGTGCAAGCAGCCCCTGCGTCAACTTCACCGACGAGCCGACATGTGACGACAGCTATGGCCACGGCACGTTCCTCGCCGGCTTGATCGCGGGCAACGGCGCAGCGTCGAACGGCAAGTACGTCGGCATGGCACCCAACGCAAAGATCCTGTCGCTCAAGATCGCCGGTGCGAGCGGTGCAGCAGACATCAGCACGATCATCGCGGCGATCCAGTGGGTCATCAGCTACCAGTCGACCTACAACATCCGCGTCCTCAACCTCTCGCTCGGCACAGACTCGACCCAGAGCTACTCCATCGACCCGTTGGACTACTCCGTCGAGAAGGCGTGGCAGGCCGGAATCGTCGTCAACGTCGCGGCATCCAACCGCGGCCCGGGCAACGGCACTATCAGCAAGCCCGCAGACGACCCGTTCGTCATCACCGTCGGCGCGATGGATGACAAGGGGACGAACGGACTCGGCGACGACGTCATCCCCAACTTCAGCAGCCGCGGCCCGACAGCCGCCGACGGTCTCGCGAAGCCTGACCTCATTGCGCCAGGTGGACACGTCGTGTCGCTGGCTGCGCCAGGCGCAACAATCACGGCGCAGTTCCCGCCGACGATGGCCGCGCCGTACCGCCGCGGTTCCGGCACCTCGATGGCGACTGCAATCGTCAGCGGTCTCGTTGCGCAAATGCTGTCGGCGCAGCCGACGCTGTCCCCTGACCGCGTCAAGTACGAGCTCACCTACGCCGCCCGGAATGACGTCTCCACTGACGTCGACGCCGCCGGCTCCGGGCTCGCCGACGGTTGGGACGCCCTGCTGGCCCCGCCTGGTCTTGCGAACGTCGGCGTTCCGCCATCCTTGGGCATCGGCTCGCTTGCTGCCAGCCGCGGCAGCACGGGTGTCATCCTCGACGACGCGAACCAGACGGTTCTCGACGCGAGCAGCGGCAACCTCGACTCGACGCTGACGACGCTCGACACCACGGGCGCGAACTGGACTGGCAACTGGCTCGGGGCCAACTGGACCGGCGGCTGGCTTGGTGCGAACTGGACGGGTGCGAACTGGACCGGCGCGAACTGGACCGGCGCGAACTGGACCGGCGCGAACTGGACCGGTGCGAACTGGACCGGTGCGAACTGGACCGGCGCGAACTGGACCGGCGCGAACTGGACCGGTACCGAGGAGTACGGCGCCAACTGGACCGGCAGTGCCTGGTACGGCGCCTGGGACCAGTGAGTCGACGACAACCGAACACCTTGACCCGAAGTACTGACCTGACGACGACGGTGGGGGAGCCGAAGTCATGCTGCTGAAGCTCTACGTGGCGATCGTCACGGCCGCTGCCTGCGCGCTAGGCGTCGCTGCGGCTGTGACCACGCACCCTGAGCACAGCGCGAGCGTCGAGCTAGTCGTGGTGATGGGCCTTCTGCTCTGGCTGACGGAGATCCTGCAAGTCCGCAAGTACAACTATCGCGGCCACGGACTGAGCCTCAATCTCATCGAAGGCGTCATGGCTCCGCTGGTGCTTGTCGCCTCTGGCCGGGATGCGGTCCTCACGTGTCTCGTCGCCGTCGGCGCCGCTGAGATGCTACGGCGCGTCCCGGCGCTCAAGGTGACGTTCAACACCGCGATGTGGACGCTCGCCGCAGGCGTCGGTTCACTCGTCGGACAGGCGATCATGGGATCGCATCCGTCGGCTGCCCGCGCGGTAGTCGCGACGGTTGCGGCGACCGTCTCGATGAGTCTGGTCAATCAGGTCGCGATCACGCTGGTGTTGCAGATTGCGATGAGCACGACGAGCGAGCGGCAAACGCTTCGCGACGTCGTCTATGGTCTACGTCAACGTGCCGCCGGCAACGGCGCATCGCTCGTCGCGGCTGTGACCCTTGTCGCAATGTACCGATGGGCGCCCGCCCTCATCGGTATTGGTGCGCTGTATGTCATCGGTCTGGACTTTGCTAGTCGGGCTTATGCAAACGTCCGCACCGACAGCAACCGAATGGAAGCGTTGCAGCGCGCAACGCACGCATTGGCGACGTCGCTCGAACTGCCGAGCGCCGCGCCTACGTTCCTGGCAGCGGCGGTCGACGGCTTCAGCGTTAAAGCGGCCGAGCTTGTGCTGCTGGGCGAGCGCGGCAGCTGCACTTATCGCTGCGAGGCTGGTGTCCTGCACCCGGTGACACGCACTCGCGTCGGCAGCCATCCGCTTGCAGCGGCATTGGTCGATCAAGCCGACGCTCCCCTGCGGTTGCCGCTGGATGGGGAACATGAGACATCGCAACTGCTGCAAGCCGCCGGGCATGAGCGCGTCCTCGTCGTCCCGCTCCGCCTCGCCAACACCACGATCGGTTTCTTCATGCTCTACGACCGAGTGGGGCTTGAAGGGTTTGAGGCAGGCGAGCTCGCGGTGGCGACTGCCCTCGGCACTGAGCTTGTGGGCTTCATCGAGCGCTCCGACCTCGTCAATGCGATCGACCGCGAGCGCCAGAAGCTCACCGACATCCTCGAAAGCACCAGCGACGGCATTTTCACCGTCGATGCCGACGGCATGGTCACGTCGTGGAACAACGGCCTCATCGCGATGACGGGCTACTCGGCCGAGGAGATGGTGAACACTCGCCACCTCGGGCTACTGCGCGCTCGCGACGCAAGTAGCCGGGACATCCTGATCGAGCGTTGGCGCGAGACCGTCGAGACGGCGGCGCTGCCGGTAGAGCTGCAGATCGTCACCTCGGACGGCAGGACAGTCTGGCTGTCCTGCTCCTACAGCCGGATCCCGGCTTCGGAGAACCGGCGTGAGGTGCTCGTCGTCGTGGCCCGCAACATCACCCAGGCCCGCGAGCTCGAGCGGCTCAAGGACGACTTCGTTGCGGTCGTCTCGCACGAGCTTCGTACGCCGCTGGTTCCCATCAAAGGTTGGGCGCAGACACTGATCAATCGCGGCGACCGGCTCAGCGACGACCAACGTCGTACGGCGGTGCAGTCGATCCTCGCGCAGGCGCAGAAGCTCGAGTCGCTCGTCCTCAACATCCTCGAGGCGTCGCGGATCGAGTCGGGTCGGAATGACGGCGAAGGTGTCGCGGACGTTGCCGCGATCGCCATGCGTCTGGTCGAGGACACGTTGTCGGCCCGCCCGGACCGCGCCGTACGCGTGCGGCCGCCGTCGGTGCCGTGCCAGGTGCGCGGCTCGGCCGTGTGGGTGGAGCGGGCGGTGTCCAACCTCATCGCCAACGCCATCAAGTACTCGCCGGACGACGAGCCGGTCGATGTCGGGATCTGCGTCGAAGGCGATGACGTCCTAGTGTCCGTGACCGACCGCGGCCCGGGGATTCCGACCGAGTCGCAGGAGCGGATCTTCGAGCGCTTCGAGCGGCTGGAGGAGACGCGGACCCAGACCGGAACCGGGCTCGGCCTCTACATCACGCGCCGGCTGGCCCGAGCCATGAACGGCGACGTATCGGTCTCGTCAGTGCCCGGCGCCGGCTCGACGTTCCTGCTGCGGCTTCCGGTCGCGCCGGTGACCCGGTTACCGGAGCAGCGGCTCACCGACGGCAACGTCGTGAATCTCCGCTGACCGCTCCTAGACTTTCGAGCGTGGCGAGCGAGCCAGGTGAGTTGTGGCACGCGCAGTTACGCGCCCGCGGCTATCGCCTGACGCCACAGCGCCAGCTCGTCCTCGAGGCCGTCACACAGCTCGGCCACGCCACTCCGGACGAGATCTCCGAGCGGGTCCGGCGTACGGCAAGCGGCGTCAACATCTCCACCGTCTATCGCACCCTCGAGCTCCTCGAAGAGCTCGGGCTGGTCACCCACACGCACCTAGGGCACGGCGCGCCGACCTATCACGCGGCTGACGACGCCGACCACCTTCATCTCGTCTGCCGCGAGTGTGGCGGCATAGAAGAGGTGTCCACCCAGGTGATCGAGGGAGCGGTCGGCAGGATCGCGGCGGAGCACGGCTTCGCCGTCGACGCCGGCCATTTCGCCATCTTCGGCACCTGCTCCGCGTGCCGTCGCTGATCCGGTACGACGCGCCGCGCGCGCGACCGCGTGCGATCGCGATCGTCCTTTAATGTCAGAGGCCAGATCTGTGCGGGAAAGGGACAAATCACCTGAGCGGATGCAGGAGAAGTTGTTACGGCGCAGAACCTTTCGCCGTAGGACACGGGGACTCATCACAAGGAGACAGCACTGATGGCCGCAGCACATTTGCGCCGCTCCGTCGCGACCGCCGCCATGGCGGCGCTGACAACGGCGATTGTTCCGTTGGCGGCCAGCCTGGTGCTGCCTAACGCGGTGGCGTTTGCGGCCACTGCCCCGAAGATGGACGACACCAAGAGCGCCCCGGAGCCCGGTGGTGCCCTGTGGGGGGCCGGCGAGAACATCACTGCGGTCTTCGACCAGGCGATCGCCGGCGGCACCGGATCGAGCAGCTCCACCGCATGCTCCGACACCACAAAGTGCGCCTTCGTCCTTTACGAGATCAACGCTGACGGCAGCCGTGGGCTGCGACTGCCCGGCCAAACCACGATCACGACAAGCAGCAGCGCCCCGGTCGGCGGCACCAACGACACCGTTCAGTTCAACCCGGACTTCAACCTCACCGACGGCGGCACGTACGAGGCGTTGGTCAACGTCGCCAGTGCCGCGGACGCGAACGCCAAGACGGCGCTCGACTACAAGCTCTACGTCTCGGGCGCGCTGCCGTCGAAGCTCTCCGCACCGGGCACGGCGACCACGGGGAACAACAAGGCGTTCCCGCTGAGTGGCTACGCCCCGCCCGGTATGACGGTGACGGTGGACGTGCCGACGGGCGCTCCTCAGGGGGCCGGCGACGCGACCGGGACTGTTGTCGTCGCCCCATGCTCGGCGATCTCCTGCCCGTGGACGGCGACGGTCGACATCAGCGGAATGCAGTGGGGCCCGTCGAAGACAGGGCAGACCTGGAACGCCTCGGTGCAGGACGCCAACGGCCAGCCGAGCAGCCCCACCGCGGTCGATGGCCCCAAGTTCGACATCGACTACACGCCGCCGCCGATGCCGACTTTGAGCCCCAAGCCGACCATCACCAACGACTCCACCAATCACACGGCATTCGTCACGGTGGCTGCCCAGGATTCGTCGACCGACACGAAGTCCTACGTGGTCACGATCACGGACGGTGCGAGCAACGCCGTGACGCACACCTACCCGGCGCAGGGGACCAACCTGCCGTCGACGCAGGTGGACGTCTCTTCGCTCAACGACGGCCCGCTGCACGTCGTGGTCCAGGCTGCGGACGCGGTTGGCAACGTCAGCGCCGAGTGCGACAACAACCCGCCCCCGGTGCAGACCTGCTCCAGTGTGGACCTGACTAAGACCGCGGGATTCGTCCCCAGCCTGACGACGAGTGTGCTCACGTCGGAGGCCGGTGACACGACATTCAGCGCCGCACAGACGCAGTCCGTGCAAACCCCGACCAAGGTTTCCGTGGGCTTCACTCAGACCATCAAAGAGTCCTGGACCGACTGCTGCACGACGTCCGGCTCGGTGGTTCACCACTCCTCGATGTGCGTGGCAACCACAAACGGCAACTGCATCGCCAGCGGTACGCCGACCGTTTCCAGCGACAGTCGCTCGCTCAGCATCAAGCTTGGGAGCACGCTGCCTGACGGCAAGTACGAGGTGCAGGTGCACACGTACTCGGCGACCAACTGTGATGACCGCACTCCGCAGAATGCGGCGACATACAGCGGTTGCCCGGTGGCGGGCCAGTACAACGACCTCGTTCGCATCCCCGGCACGGGCACTCCGGCTACGCCGTTCACGTTCACGGTCGACAGCACGCCGCCGACCGTGACCATCGACTCGGTCACCAACCCGATCACGGCGACCAACGAGACCGGCGTCAGCGCGTCCGGCACGGTCACCAAGGGCGTCTCGTCGGTGCAGGTGCTCTACACCGCTGCCGGCAAGGCGCCGACCAAGCTCTTGGTCAACGCGACCGTGACGCAGCCGAGCGACCCGAGCGCCACGACAGCGACCTGGTCGGCGGGTCCGTCCGACCTGTCTTCGTTCCCGGACGGGACCGTGACCATCAAGGTCACGGGGAAGAAGGCAAGCGGGCTGCAAGCCACGACCACCAAGAGCCTGACCATGCAGGCGCACGCCACGACGCTGACAGAGTCCACTGACCACGCGCGAGTGACTGCGGGGCATGCGATTCACGTCACGGGCCATCTCAGCGACGAAGCCGGCAACCCGATCGCCAACGCGACGATCGCGGTCCGGCCGAAGTACGCGGGCGGCAAGCTGGGGCACGCGGCGACGGGAGTGACGAACAGCGCCGGCGCTTACTCGGCGACCTTCGTCCCGAGCCGCAACGCCACGTACGTCGCGTCATACGCCGGTTCGCAGACGCACGACGCTGCGACGGTGAGCACGGCCCGCACGCTGGTGCAGGCAGCGGTCACCTTGCGCGGCAAGGCCAGCCAGTCGAACCCGGTGACCGTCACCGGTCATGTGGCGCCGGGCAAGGCGGGCAAGACGGTGGCGATCTACCTGAAGACGGCGAGCGGCAAGAAGCTCGTCGCGAAGGCGCGCCTGAACAACAAGTCGAACTTCACCGCGCACTTCCGCCTCCCGGCGGGCAAGGTGCGCCTGTTCGCGACGATCGGCGCCACGTCGGGCAACGCGGCCGGCCGATCCGGGCTCCTCGTCATCCGCGTGAGCTGACCCTTACGGCCTAGGAGGCCGTCGGTCGCGCCGATCCTGGCGCGCCGGCGGCCTTCGCCGTTACGCGTCGGACGTCCGTTCGTTGTTCTGATGTGACGCGTTTTTGCCTGCTCTGCGAGCAGGTGCAAGATGGGACACTGTTGAAGCATTCTGGACACATCCGGAGTTTTGCCGCGGGCCGCGGCGCATCCCCAGAGGAGTCACTGTGACGGGCATTTCCATGCCTGAGAACGCCGGCGGTCGCTTTGGCGCCTTCGTCGTGACGGCGCGCCAGCGTACGGCGGAGTTCGTGCGGGACCGGGGCCGTAAACGGGCCGCCCGCGGCCGCAAGCGCGGCGTCAGCCGACTCCTGCTCGCGCTGCTCGCGATCCTGTTCGCGCTGTTCTTCTGGGCGCTGTCCTCCATCTTCACCGCGCCGACGCCCGGCCAGCGGCTGAGCATGGACGAGCTGACCTCGCTCGCGCAGAACGGCCGGATCGCGACGGCGACCTTCCTTGATGTCGACAACCGCATTACCGGCTCGTATGTCGCCGGCACCGGCATCACCGGCGCCGACCCGCGCCTGCCCGAGTCGAGCCCGGTCAACCAGCCCGGCTCCGCGGGCCAGTTCTACGCCGACATCCCATCTAGCTCGTCGCTCACCGCTGACCTCAACCGCGCGCTCGTGGCCGGTCAGGCCACGGTCAGCACCGACCACCAGACCGACAAGCAGCGGCTGAAGATCGTCGCGACCTTCCTGCTCCCGCTGCTGATCCTCGCCACCGTGTTCGCCCTGCTTCTCGCACCGGGCGGACGTGGCGGCGGCGGTGCGATCGGTGACGTCACGGACTTCAGCCAGCTGCGCAAGGGCAAGGTGCGCAAGGGCACCTCCAAGATCACCTTCGAAGACGCCGGCGGTGTCGACGAGGCCGTTGCCGAGCTTCGCGAAGTTGTCGACTACCTCAAGGACCCGTCCAAGTACGAGGCACTTGGTGCCGCGCCGCCCAAGGGCTTGTTGCTGTTCGGCCCGCCCGGTTGTGGCAAGACACTGCTCGCCAAGGCCGTTGCCGGCGAGGCCGAGGTGCCGTTCTTCTCGGTTGCCGGTGCGGAGTTCGTCGAGGCGCTTGTCGGCGTCGGCGCGGCCCGTGTCCGCGACCTGTTCGCCCGCGTCCGCGCGGCCGCGCCCGCGATCGTGTTCATCGACGAGCTCGACGCAGCCGGCCGCAAGCGTGGCGCCGGCGGTGGCACCGGTGGCTCCGACGAGCGAGAGCAGACGCTCAACCAGTTGCTCGTCGAGATGGACGGCTTCGACGTCTCCCGCGGCATCGTCGTCATCGGCGCGACGAACCGTCCCGACATCCTCGACCCGGCGCTTCGTCGTCCCGGCCGATTCGACCGGCACATCACGATCGAGCGTCCCGACGGCGAGGGCCGCCAGCGAATCCTGCAGATCCACGCGCGCAACAAGCCGATCGCCCTCGACGTGAACTGGAAGGACATTGCCGACCGCACCCCCGGCTTCACTGGTGCCGACCTGGCCAACGTCGTCAACGAGGCCGCGCTGCTCACCATCCGTGGTGCGCGCTCGGAGATCACCAGTGATGACATTCGCGAGGCGATCCGGCGCGTGCTCGAAGGGCCGAAGCGTCGCGGTCACCTCATGACTGAGGACGAGCGGCGGCGGGCGTCGTACCACGAGGCCGGTCACGTCATCGTCGCCCTGTGCCAGAGCGAGCAGCAGTCGGTGCAGCGGGTGTCGATCCTCACCCGCGGCCGCGCGATCGCGGTGACGGAGCTGCGCCAGGAAGAAGAAGAGCTCATGCTCACCGAGGCACAGCTGCGCGGAAGGCTCGCGGTCAAGCTGGCCGGCGCCGCCGCGGAGCGGCTGATCTCGGGTCAGATCTCGACGGGTGTCGAGGCCGACCTGGAAGAGGCGACCTCGATGGCGCGCGACATGGTGGCGCGGTTCGGCATGTCGGACGAGATCGGGCTGATGCGCCTGTTCACCAGCGACTCGTCCGCGTTCCTCGGTGAGGAGACGCCGCTGTCCGACGTCGCCTCGGAGACCAAGGCCGACGCCGACCGTGCGATCCGTCGTCTCCTGCAGGAAGCCGAGCTCGAGGCCGAGGTGCTGCTCGAGCACCACCGCTCGCTCCTCGACGAGTTCGCCGCTGTCCTGGCGACCGAGGAGACGCTCGAAGGCGCGCTCTTGCAGCAGCACATCGACGGGCTGCAGGGCAGGATGCGTCCGCCGGCGCGCGGTCGCGTTCGCGCCAAGGGCGTCACTCGTCGGTCCGCGGCGTCGCGCTAAGTCGACCGATGCGAACCCGGAGGCTGCTGCTTGCGGTCACGATGACGGGCACCGTCCTCGCGACCGGGGTCGGCGTCGCCGTGAACGCGGCCCAGCCCAAGCCATGCGGCGGCCGGGTACAGGACGCCGGCAACGGCTGGCAGGCGATCCATCCCAACTGGACGACGGGATCGACTCAGGTCGTGCAGGTCGCGTCGGTCCCGTATGCGCCGGACCGAATGTTTGCGACCAACGGTCAAGAGGTCATGCAGACCGACGACGCGGGTTGCACCTGGCACACCTTGATGTCGCCGACCGGTGGGTCGCTCGACCTATTGCCGCCGATTGTGCAGAGCACGATCCCTCCGCAAGTCGGGAGCCTGCTCACGTTGCCGTCGACTGCTGAGGTCGTCGGCATCGCGGCGCCGAGCAGCGCGACATCGAGCGCGCGCGTCTACGTCGCATGGAACGACAAGTTCAGCGTGGGCCTGACGAAGCCGCACATCACGGCGATCGGCGTCGGCGGCGTGCGCGAAGCGACCGGTCTACCCAGGTTCGGCAGCATCGGTCCGCTGGAGATCACTGCAACGGCGAACGTGCCGACGACGGCGTTTGCCGTTATCGACCCTCAGTTCAACGGGCCCGGTGGCGTCTACTCCACGACTGACGGCGGTAACAGCTGGCAGCAGCGTGACGCCTCCGCGACGTCGGCGACGCTCAGGGACATCCGGGCTGATCCGGCCGTTCCCAACTATGTCTACGCACGCGGTTCCGGCGGACTCATGAGGTCCACGGACGGTGGGCTGACCTTCGGGGTTGAGCGCAGCGCTGATGACGTGAACTCGTATGACGTCGCGCAAGGCCAAGGCGGCTCTCAACTGGTCGTCGGGCATGCGAACCGCAAGTCGTTCGACCGCTCGAACGGCATCGGCTGGAACGAGATCGCCGCTCCGGTTCTTGCGCGCTATGTCGCGATGCAGCCGATCCTCGATACGGTTGCCGTGTCCGACGGCGACAATATGTGGCTCGAGAGCAACGGCAACGTCGCCAAGGCGCTTGACATCACGCCGCGCGTCGGTCCACCGGTGCAGATCCAGATCACCGCGCCACTCGCGACCGGCTTCGCGATCGTGGGCACGCACAGCGACAGCGTGCTGCGCCTCGTCGTCGACCTCAACTTCAACATCCTCGTCGGCAACGGCCGGCCCATCGAGCTGCTGCCACACGTGCCACGCCAGTTTCCCTCGACGCTGACGCCGAGCACTTCTTCGCTCTCGTTGCCGGCGGGCGGGTCGCAGGACGTCACCTATCGCTTGTTGCTGCCGCGCACACCGTCGCCTGTTGACCTGATGTTTCTCGTCGACACGACGGCAAGCACGGAGAACACCATCAACGGGTTGAAGCAAGATCTGGCTGGCATCGTCAACGACATCTCGTCGACCGGTCTCAACGCGCAGTTCGGTGTCGCCGACTTCAAGGACTACTCCTCGAACATCGACAACCTCGGCGACGGCGAGGCCGGCGACTATGCCTACCGCCTCGACCGGCGCATCGGCCCGGCGGACAAGTCACTGCGTGACGCACTCAACGAGCTGCACGCGCGCGGTGGCGGCGACCCGCCGGAGTCGGATCTCACCGCGCTCTATCAATCGACCACCGGAGCAGGTCAGCACTACCCCGGTCGGTCGACATACATCCGGTATCTCTCACCTGGAGAGTCGGCGGGTTACCGGCCGGAGGCGTTGAAGCTCGCGGTGCTCGCCACCGACGAGAAGTTCCACCAGGAGAAGTCCTACCTGACGCCCACGTGGGACAAGACGGTGGCTGCGCTGCGCGCCTATCACGTGCACCCCATCGGGCTCGCGGTGGAAAGCGTCACCGACAAGGGCGTCAAGCAAGGCTTCCACTCGCTCGGCGTCGAGCAGCGGTTGGGCCGTGACAGTGGCTCGATCGCGCCCGCCGGTGGCGTCGACTGCAACGGTGATCTCGTGCCTGACGTGCCGGCCGGCGGACCGTTCGTGTGCAAGGTTCCGGTGACCATCAAGCCAGGCGTCACGATCGGCAACATCCAAATCAAGAAGACGCAGGTACTCCCGGTCAACCTTGGTCCAGCGATCACGCGGGCAGCAGAGACGCTGCCGGATATGCGTGCGGTTGCGCTGCAGTTCCCGGGCGTGCCGGCGTCGGTCATGCACGTGGTTTCACCGGTTGCCTTCCCGCAGGTGAACCTGCGTAACGACAACGCGCTCAACTTCACCGTGCGCTACAGCTGCCCGCGGGTGCACAAGAAGCACGTATATCGGACCCACGTCAACGCTGCTGCCGGCGTGCGTGTGGTTGCGTCGTCGGCGGCCAAGCTCGAGTGCGGCGCCATACCGATCGTGCGGCACAACCCGCTGCCGCCCGCCGCAGTAGCTGCCCCGGTCGCGGCGGCGGCGGCTGCACCGGCGGCTCCCGGTCAGCCCATCCCCAACACCAACCCGAACCCCAACCCAGGCTTGAACGCGAACGTCGGCTTCGCCTCGCAGGAGGAGGAGCAACGTCAGCTCGCCTTCGCCGGTGCGGACCAGCTCGGCGAAGAGGACACGACGGTGGAGTACCAGATGAGTCGGCTGGGGTCGTCGTCGTCCGGTGACGGCTCGAGCGAGCCGTGGTTCCTCGGTGGTGCGGCGGTCTTGTTGACGGGTGCGGCCGGGTTCGCCGCGCGCTCCCGCTTCGCCGCCGCGTGGCATCAGAACAAGTAGGGGAGGACTGACTGATGGTGAGCACCTACCGACGCGCGTTCGGACTCGCCGCCGCGGCCATGCTGGCCGCCGGCAGCGGTGTCGCGGCGCATGCTGCTGACGCCGCAAGCGTGAAGCTCAAGGTCCGCACCGTGACCGTCACCTACACCGGCGGCTGCGGGTTCAACCTCAACGCCGAGGCGGTCACTGCTTCTGGCGCGCCGAGTTCATGCGCCGCTGGTGACAACTACGCGGTGCAGCGCAAGGCGGGGGAGAAGTACCTCACGATCGTCGTCGACGACCAGACCGGCAGCGCGGTGTCGGGCAGCCTGTGGCTCAAGGGCGGGACCGGCAACGCGGTCAGCGCGCCGTTCTGCGGGGAGATGAAGAACTACGGGATGAAGCAGGCGGCATACACGCTTGACCTCAACACGTCCGCAGATCCGACCTGCCCCGGCGCCGCAACGGCCGGCACGATGGTCCTGAAGTTCTCCAACCTCCCCCTCAAATAGTCGTTGATGCTGCGCTCTAGCTGGCGCGCAACGAGCGCCAGGCGAGGACGCCGCCGAAGCCGGCGATGCCGACACCGGCCAACGCGTCGACAACCTGCAAGTGCTTGTCGCGCAGTCGGCGGCCGAGCCGCCCGCTGATCGTCGACAGGATCGCGAACCACGCGAAGCTTCCAATGGCAATACCGGCGAGCATTGCTGCCGCGCCGCTTGCATGTTGTGCGACGTGACCGACTGACGCGGCGCTGAAAATCGCGGCCCAGGAGGCGATCGTCATCGGGTTCGACGCCGTTGCGGCCAGTGAGGTGCGAAAGGCGGCACGCGGTGCGAGCACCTCGGCTTCACCTTCACCACCGAGACGTACCCGCATCGCATGCCACACCGTGCGCGCGCCGAGGAACATCAAGAACGCCGCACCGACCAAGCCAAGCGTGAGCCGGGCCGGCGTGATCTGTACGAGTTGCGACGCACCCGCGACGCCGAGAACCGCGTAGGCGAAATCGACCGTCGCCGCGCCGGCACCGATCGCCAAGCCGCTGCGAGCGCCATAACGCAACGAGCTGCGCGCGCATAGCAACCAGATCGGGCCGACCTGAGCGGCGACGAACAAGCCGAGACCGAGTCCCGTGAGTAGTGCCGTCGCCATCAGTCGATCATGACGTGCGGATGGTGACGAGGCGAGCGGTTAACGTCCGACGTGGTTGACGCAGCCACCGTTGCCGTTGTTCGCGAGGTTGCTCCACGACCCTTGGACGGCGAACGTTCCGGTGGACAGTCGCACGTTGGTCATCGCACCTTCGCCGGTCGCCTTCCAGATGCACTTGTCGGCATTCTCTTCGCCCTCTTGGTCGGCCCAACCGGTGAGGACGTAGGGGTCGGTGATCGACTCGATGTATTCGTGGCCGGCGACGAGACTCACGCCGTCATACGTGCCCGCCGAGCCGCGGTTGACGTAGTTCTGTCCGCACTGGAAGCCGATGTCGGTGAGATACGGCAGATCGGCGTACGGGATCAGCCCGTAGTTGCTTCCGACCACGGAGTGATAGCCGCAATACAGGGCGCCGTAACCGAGGCTGTCGAAGCGACTCGGCTCATTGATGAGATAGACCACGTCGCGGTTCTTCGCACCTGACCTGTTGCCGAAGTGCGCGGCCGCGCGGACCGCCTCCTGCGCGACGGCGTCCGGGAGTCCGCGCACGACAGGGTTGTCAGTCGGGATGGCGAGGCGGCTGTTGTCGAACCAGACACCCTTGACGAGCCCGCCGTATGGCGCACCTACGCGGGGAGCGCGCTGCGGACAGGACACCGCACCCTTGGGAATGTGGTCGCACCACTCGCGCTGAAGCCCGGTCCAGGTGTCACCTGGACCGTAAAGGCCCCGGAAGAACCGCTGCTCGTATGACGCATACGGATCGTTCGAGCGCCACTGCGAGCCCCAGAACACGATGTAGACCGACGGGTGATGCTCAACGCCGACACCGTTGACGCCGCCGCCGTAGATGAGCTGCTGGCTGCCTTCGTGGGCGTGACGCTCGCCTGCGGCCGGCGAACCTGCGGGCCAAAGGATTTCGCGTGGCCCCTGCACAAGGTGGCCGGCGGAAGCGGGCACGGGCGGAGCTGTCGGCTGCGGCGTTGTGGCCGCCAAGGCGTGGCCCGTGAGCGTGACGAGCGCGGCGGCCGCCCAGGCCAAGGCCAGCCGTCTTCGCCGCATGACTCCCTCTTTCGCTTCGCTGCCCGGGTTCCCTTCCTTACCAACGAGGGCCATCGGGTGACGTGACGTACGAATTGCGGTGGTTTTGACCGCATACCCTGGAGACGTGCGTAGTTCGCTGCTCGATCGGCCCGGCGCGGTTGCCGCACATCTGCCGGACGACGGCGTGGCCGGGCACTACGGCGATCCGCTGCGGGAGCAACGCACGGTGCTCAACGGTGGCGGCGTGGTGGACCGCTCACATCGCGACATCCTGCGCGTCAGCGGCCCGGATCGCCTGAGCTGGCTTCACTCTTTGCTGTCGCAGCATGTCGAGCGGCTGCCGGCGGGGGAGTGGACCGAGGCGCTGGTGCTGTCGCCGCATGGCCACGTCGAGCACGCCATTCGGATGGTGGATGACGGCGAGGCGACCTGGCTGCACGTCGAGCCGGGCACTGGAGCAACGTTGGCGGCCTACCTCGACTCGATGCGGTTCATGCTGCGCGTCGAGGTCGAGGACGCGACGTCGTCATACGCGGTCTTCACAACTGTCGAAGGCGGCATCGAGACGGCCGTCGACCATGTCGTGCCGCGCGAGTCGTTGGCTGTAGAGGTAGACGCCACAGGTATGCCGCTCGTCGGACACGACGCGTGGGAAGCGCTGCGAGTTGCGGCGGGTATTCCTCGGCTCGGCTTCGAGACCGATCACCGAACGATTCCGCATGAGGTCGGCTGGATCGGTGTCGCGGTGCATCTCGACAAGGGTTGCTATCGCGGACAAGAAACGGTTGCGCGTGTGCACAATCTCGGCCGGCCGCCGCGTCGGCTTGTTTTGCTGCATCTCGACGGAACCGTGGACACGCTGCCACCGCATGGCACGCCGATGGTGTTAGACGATCGCGAGGTAGGTTTCCTCGGGACCGCGGTGCATCACGCCGAGCTCGGTCCGATCGCGCTCGCGGTCATCAAGCGATCGACTCCGGATGACGCGCACCTGATGGTTGCCGGGATGGCCGCGAAGGCGGAACGACTCGTCGACGCCTGAGTTCAGTCAGATCTCGAGGATCAGTGTCACCGGCCCGTCGTTGACGAGATGCACACGCATATGCGCGCCAAATGCGCCGGTCGCCACCTCAGCACCGCGCGCACGCAGTTCTTGTATGACGGAATCGACGACGGGTTCGGCCCGCTCGGCAGGCGCGGCGGCGTTCCACGATGGCCGCCGGCCACGGCTGGTGTCGGCATACAGCGTGAACTGACTGACCACAAGAAGCGGCGCGTTGACATCAGCCGCTGAGCGCTCGTCGTCGAGGATGCGCACGTTGTAGAGCTTGTCCGCGAGTTTTGCCGCTGCGCGTTCGTCGTCGTCGTGCGAGACGCCGACAAGGACGAGCAAGCCGGGCCGGTCGATGCGGCCGACCACTGCGTCGTCGACGACAACCGATGCCTCGGACACTCGCTGAACCACCGCACGCATGGGTGCGAGTCTCCCCCGGGCACCCTCCAACGGGTATTAGCGACCGAACAGGCCGCGCTTCTTCTTCTTGTCCGGGACGCCGGGGCGGGCCGGCCGTGGCGGCGACGGTGGTCCGGATGCAGGGGCAGGGTCGTCGTCGAGACCGAGCGATGACAGCTCGCGAAGCAGTGCGGCAGTGTCAGCCATGTCCGAGTAGGCGATCCTGCCGCCCACGGCGGCTGGCTCGCGCACCTCGGCCGGCTCCTCGACAGCCACGGGCACCGGTTCGGGCTCGGGCTCCGGCTCGGACTGGAAGGGCACCACCGGATTACCGTGCAGTTCGACAAGCAAGGACGTCGCAGCGGCCGCGGCATCGGCGCGCTGCGCCTCGCGAGCCCAGTACTCCGCCCAAGCCCGGTCCTCGGCTTCGGCACGCTCGGCCGCTTGTTGCTCGGCGTCCAGGCGCTCTGCTTCCAACCGCAGCACTTCGAGGCGCGCAACTTCTTCCGCGGCCAGGCGCTCAGCTTCGAGGCGTGCTGCTTCTTCGGCGGCGAGGCGCTCTGCTTCGAGGCGCTCTGCTTCGAGGCGTGCTGCTTCTTCGGCGGCGAGGCGCTCTGCTTCGAGGCGCTCTGCTTCGAGGCGT